>Ga0247610_10007286_pt1 | contig 11390 bp, 13 predicted proteins | sample 174DNAGHGhighgp2_FD_193483 | JGI IMG/M metagenome (GOLD analysis project Ga0247610, IMG submission 193483) | Sheep rumen microbial communities from Palmerston North, Manawatu-Wanganui, New Zealand - 1742 DNA GHGhigh gp2 | ecosystem: Host-associated > Mammals > Digestive system > Stomach > Rumen...
TAAACCGTAATGACCTCTCCCGTGGATGTATCGACGTAGTGCATGGTTTTGCCGGACCAGTCCACCTCAGCTTTTTCACCGGGCTTATGCTCGATGTGGTTCGTGAGCTTGTTAGCGATGGTGTACTCATTGTAGCCCTCGTTGAACTTGGTCTTGCCCATGGGGATCTCACTATCCCTTTGGCAACGCTCCACGTACTCCTCGTGGAGAAGTTTGAGAGTCACGCCAACTTTCTTAAGTTCCTTGTGCACGTGTTCATAATCAGGATCACCGTACATGGATTCGTTGGCATACTTCTCCGGATAAAAGAGGCGGTAAACCTCAGCGTCGTCAAGTGAGCATATATCGCTATAGCGGATGCCTCTCTCTTCGGCAATGTTGAATACATCGCTGACAGAGTTCCTTGACATGTGTCTTGTGGTTGCAATAGAGCTTATAGAAAGCTTTGCATCCCGAAGCTGCATGATCAGCTTCACATCAATTTTTCTGGCCATACTTTTGGCCTCCCTTCGTTAGATTTGGAGCTTTGCTCCTTTAGTTATTCTAACGAAGGATTAAAGAAACGAAATGACTGTTTCTATTGCTATGCGCTGAACTGCGGTTTAACTGCTCTGAAGTGAGGATTGCCCCAAATGCTCTGAAGCGCGGTCAAGCTGCTCTCAACTGCGACCGAGGTGCGCCGGGAGCCCGGAATAATCAGCAGATAGCATTGTCCAATGCATTGTTCAGAAGTACGCTCAGATCGAACGCGTCCAATTTGGGCTGTTGCGGATATTCAAAATCACATTCAAATTCGATACCCTTCAGAACAGCCGCATCCCGCTTTGCTGTCAGAATGACATCGATCACAGGATCCCCGCAGCGAATGCCATCGATGGTGTCTGAATACTCCTCTTTCAGTCGTACCATATACTCTTTGGCCTCAATAATGCTCCCCTGATCAGATAAGCGCTCCATCGTCATCAGATGATTGGAAATATCATGTCGAAGAGTTCGTATCTGGTCATATAAGCTCCTTGTCTGCTCTATCGTCTGCCGCATACCGGACAGCTCTTTTTTTAACGCTTCGTTCTGGGCATTTTCGTTCCGCTCTTTTCGGACCTGTTCATACAGAAAAGCTACCAGAAGAATGGCTGAATAACTGCAAATATAAAAAAGGAAGCGTCCAAAGTTCGGGGGGATATTCTCCTTTATAAAACCGTATTCCAATCCCTGATTATAGATCCGGATATATTCCTTGAATATTGCAGCCTCAAAAAGCGGTGCTATTGCAGGGATCAAAAGGAGCAGAAATTCCCATATGCTCAGTTCATCCAATCGTTTATAGATCTTCGTGAACAGTTTTACCATCAGATATAGTATGAATATGTGCAAGATCAGTGAAAGGATCTGCCCCAATATGAATTCTAAAAGTATCGTATCAACATCCGAGGAAGCCGGAATATTCATATTCAGGTCAAGCCACAAAGAAAAGAATCCCCACTCGGCAAGAATCGCATTGCTCAGATATCGTAACGATAAAAATAAAACACATAGGAAAGCTTTTTGTAACGGCTTTTCCCTTTCTGTAAAGTACATCAGCAAAAACGCAGCAAGCATAACAAAAAAGTAGACATATACACCGCCACTTTCTGTTATCAGATAAAGAATGGTACCGCCGATCGCTACTAAAGAACCGCTTAAGATGATCGTATACTTATTGCGAAGATAATGTCTGACCATTACAGCAAAACAGAATCCCATAAGCAGCATTGCAAGGATAAGCTCTGTATTCTGCACGATATCAAATACCATTCGATACCATTCCAGACTTTTATTCATAACTTCTTTCCTTTGGATGTTTTTTCAGCAGTATACTGCAGAAAACGTTTTACAAAGCGCGGATAATTGGCTTTAGAAATATTGACATACCCTTTTTTCAGAGTAATGCCGTCAGCCTCATATCTGACCACATAATTCAGATTGATCAAAAATGCCCGATGAACACGAAAGAAATCACCACCCAGCATCCCTTCCAGATCAGAGATCTTTCCGTAGTATTCTACGCAATCATTCATTCGATGAAGGATCACTTTTCGTCCCATCGCCTCCGCGTAGATAATATCCGAGATGAATACTTTTTCATGGATCCCTTTGTAATGGATCACCATACTGGGGGGCTCTTCTGTGCAGTCCTGGCATGTCCCCTGAATCTTGCGCGAGGCACGAAGCAGTGTCTCTTTCAGATCCTCTTTAGAAATGGGTTTTCTAAGGTATTGAAGAGGTTCTGTATCAAATGCTTTCCAGACATATTTTTCTTCGCCGGAAATAAAGATAATTACTGTATTCTTTTCTTTTTCCCGGATCTTTTGTGCCAGTTCAAGACCGTTCATCCCGGGCATTTCAATATCAAGAAAAAGGATATCCGTATCCATTTCGCTGCGAAACATACTATTCCCGTCGGGATACAATGTGATCTCAGCGTCCTGTATGATATCTGTAATATCCTTCTTAAGGATTTCCCTTATTCTTTTGTCATCATCGCAAACAGCTATCCTCATTTAATGCTCCCGGAATAATTAATCAGCCCCATCTTTATATTTTCGGCTATTCGGACTGAACACTCAAGAGATAATGTAATGAAACGCCCTTTTTTTGTATTGAAATGCAGGCATATTTATTTATGTAATCAACCGCCCATCAAATGTAGTGAATTATTCTTGATTCAGTACAAATAGCTTCTTTATAATGAAAATGTAAAGTTCTTCTGTTCAAACAGAATAATATACGGGATGGATCCTGTTTACGATCAGAGTGTTCTTATGCGGAAAGGAGGCTGCTATGAACTCTGTTTCAAATTCATCATATTCAACAAACATAGTATTTTCAGCTTATAGCGGAACGGATGCAAAGATGCGGGCAACTGCATCCTCCGGGAAAAGCATGTCCGGAAAGAAAAAAAAACTGAATTACAGTTTTAAGCAGATATCCGCACGCGTTCAACAAGCGAAAACGGCATCGGATGCCTTTTTGGCGTATGTCAGTACACTTTATAAAGTCGTGGAACTTAAAAAGAAATGTACGCAGGAAGATTATGATGCTGCAGAGGCTTCTATTGCATTGGCACATGCCGAAGCAATCCTATTAGTTGCCCGAAAAAAGAAGGAACATCTTAAGGATGAGGAACGAGCAGAACAGCATGCTGAAAACGAAAAGATCGATGAAACATCCGATGCTGAGCTTAATATGGAATCGAGTGAAGAGTATGAGGAAGAATTGTCAGAAATCACAGAAAAAATGAATTCTTTCACACAGGAAGAAATGGATAAAATGCTTAGGTTTCTTGAAGAAGAACTGCGTTTTGAAGAAGAGATGAGTGATTTCTGCGAATTGCTTGATCCCTCTCTTTCGGAAGATGATATAGAAGAAATAAAGAAAAAACACCGGGCTCGTGAGGTGATGGAGATCGCGCGTGCCGATATGAAATATCTTAAAGCAATGTTTGAAAAATATGAGCATGATAGGAACAGCCGGTCAGAGATTAAAAACACTTTTGATACCGGAGTGAACGACCTTACTTACACCGCCGTCTCTGCAGATATGATAACAGCAGATGGAATGTCCGGCATGTGCGTAGACATATCAATTTAGTGCAATATAAGACATTACGCTACATTTGATAGTCTGTTCATTACAAGTCGGTTGATTTTCCCGGGAGATCTTCCGTAATATAACATATAAGGGATAAGGATATCCCGGTCACATATAGTTTTGCACATTTTCAAGGAGGAAAGACAATGGCAAACATCAATGGAATCAATGAAAACACATCGGTTTATAATGCAAACTACAATTCTGCGGGAACTTCAAAAACGCAGTCTAAAGAGGAAAGTAATCAAAAGAATTCTGAAGAATTGGCAGCCGTATATGAAAAGAATACTTCTGTAAAACAGGAACAAAAAGCTACCTATAAAGTTGATCAGAAGCAGATTGATCGGCTGAAAGCCGATGCTGAGTCGCACAAGAAACAATTGCAGGATATCGTCGATAAGCTGATCACCAAACAAGGGCAGGCTTTTGATATAGCTAATGGGAAAAACCTGAAAAACCTGTATGCCGGTCTTAAGGTGGACGCTAAAACACGTGCGCAGGCTCAGGCAGATATTGCGGAGGATGGATATTATGGAGTAAAACAGACATCCCAGCGTATCTTTGACTTCGCTATGGCTCTCAGTGGAGGCGATCCGGATAAGATGGAAAAGATGCGAAGCGCTTTTGAAAAGGGATTTAAGCTGGCCACAAAGTCCTGGGGCGACAAATTGCCAGATATCTGCCATCAGACTTATGATGCAGTCCAGTCGCTTTTTGATGACTATAAAAATCAGCAAAATACAGCTGCGGACGAACTTTAATGAGAATTTGAAGTATGTTTTAGAAGTTCCCTCATAGATTTGCCGAATAAAGCTGATTATAGTATAATAATGTTAGTTATTGTGTCGGAGGGAACCGGCAATCAGGTATTTGCAAGGAGGCAAAGTATGAATATTTCCATTAATATCCGGGAACAACAAAAGAATGTGACCATGCCGGGGATCGCCGGCCCTTCTTCGGCTGCCAAAAAGGAAGGCGAACAGAGAAAAGCGCTATTTGCCGGCGATATGAACCTTGCACAGGATCCGATCCGCGAAAGAATTGAAAATGCCCAAAAAAAGGCTTATAAGATCGTTTCCGATGCGTTTGGTGCTGATCAGGACTTTGATCGCCAGATGAATAAGGTTAAAGACTTCGCCCGCGAACAACGTGAAGAAAAGTCTGCCGCTGCTGCAGATAAGAAAGCCGCCGAGGATACGATCTCTGCCCTGCAAGAAGAATACCATGTTGATCCGGACTCAAAAGAGCAACAGGATCTTGACTGGCTGATGAATTATCGCAAGGCCAGTCCGGATGAACGTTTTGCTGACATTGAACAGATGAAAAAGGATCAAGCACGTGCGGCAGAGATCGAGGCCGGTCTATCTGACTATCAGTCCGCTATGCTGGAAGCGAACGAGCGCTTGGATCATGCACAGGGGCGGATCGATGATGCAGATGCTGCATTGGTGGCTACGAGACAGGCTCTGACGGATGCCCAGACAGAAAAGAACAAAAGCCATGCTATGGCAGACGCGCAGAAGGAAGCAGATGAGATAATGGATGAGGCCGAACGGGCTGTTGTCGGTATGGTAATGAGTGACGCTAAAGATAAACTTGACGAAAAACTACGGGAAGAACAGGAGAAGGCCGAAGAGAAAAAAGAAGAAGAGGAAAAGCAAGAAAAAATCGAAGTGCAGCGTGAGGAAAAGAAAGAGATTCAGGAAGCACTCACAGAAGGATCGCGTGAGGCTGTACAGGAAGCAAGAGAACGCAGCCGGCAGCGCGAAGGTAATGATCTCGAGCTGACGGACGTAATGGGATCAGATCCTACTGCAATGCTTGAAAAGACCAGTAATGTAAATGCGCAGCTTGATGATCTGAAGAACAAAATGGCGCTTATCGATGCAGATCTTAAGGGATTAAAAGTAGACGAAATCGTATAAGGAGGATAAGACTATGGCGATTCAGATAGATGTTAATAATCCATATCAATATGGTCTTTCCTCTGCTCAATCCACAAAAAAGAGCAAGGATTCGGATACGTTGAAAGAAACACGTGATCGCTATAAAAATGCTGATATTTTTGTAGAAAAAGAAGGCACAGACTATAGCAGCGATAAAGAATTCAGCATCATTCTCTCCAAAGAAGAGAGCAAACTGCTTGCTTCAAAGGATCCTAAAGACAAGAAAGCACAGGACGCCCTGTACAAGAAGATCGACGAGGCGATGGATCAGGCCAAGAAACTTGGAGAGAAGCTTTCTGATGAGGAAAAATATGCTGATGTACTAAAAATCGGTGTAAAAACAAACGCAGCCGGAATAACACAGTTATTTGCGTAAGGAGACGACTGGGAGTTTACTGCTGCATCAGCAGATGATCTGGTCTCTTCTCTGTTAAAAAGAAGTTCACACTCAACTTCGGAGGCATAAACATATGAATGGAATCAGTCCCGTAATGGTAAATAAATCTGACGATTATCTGCAACGGACGCAGGATGTTATAAAAGACAGACTGCATGGCGTGAATAGAGAGGAATCCATTTCTAATGCTCTGGGGGATAATATCGCTGCCACTCTTTCTATATCATCATCCGGGATTGCCCAGGCTGATCGGGCCGAAAGGGAATCGATCATTCAAAACGCAATAGTTCAGCTTGATGGCGGATACAAGAAGTTTAATCTTTCAGATGAGGAATCCTGTATTCTTAAAAGTTTTCGGCTTGAAGAATACTATGACATCCGGGACAAAATGAAGAAAGAAGATCCTGATTCGTATAATAATCTTCTGAAAGCAGAAGAATCTGCTTCACATGATCCGGATCCAAGTACATCTTTCAAGGTGTACTCAAAGGCATATAATTGGGCCTACGGAGATGTTTTTGACCGGATACATAAAGAAAACCCGGATGTTGATATTTACGTCAGATCATCAGGAACACCGGAAAACCATAACTTTCAAATGAGAAACAACAGAACATCTCTGATCATATCTACAGATGAGATCAAACTGCTCCAGTCAAAGAAAGATGCGGACAAAGAAGCGCAGGAAGCGCTGTGGAACAAAATTATGGGAAGGATTAACGCCAACTAACTTCAAATTAGGCTGTCGGGCCCTAACAACCGATCGTTTGGGCCTCTCTTTTATAGGTAAATCTATTGGTAAACGGAGGTATGCTCTGCCTCTGTAAATACTGAAAGTACAGGCCTTCCCCCCTCTTCTGTCATCGGACTCTGACTCCGTCATCTCCTGGTTCGAATCCTTGTAGCGCTGCTGAAGACCTCGATGAAAAATCGGGGTTTTTTATTGTAAATCCGGTGTTTTCAGGATATTTCGGGATCAATTTCCGTCGATAAAACCAGTAACCTAAAAATCAGTAAAATCAGCACGCCCGTTCGAAAATCAAGGTGTTTTACGGCAATTTTCTAAAAAATAATGAGGTTTATAATGAGACTTTGAAAAGCTGACAGTACTGTATTTATATGGTATCCGTATATATATTGGTAATCGCCGAACAGTATCATGATAACCTACCCTACAAGCGTAAGTACAAAAAAAGCCAAGGATCCGGAGAAGTACTTTCGTTGTCATGAATCGGAGATCGCTCTTTGTAATGGCGCTGAGCAGATGCTGAAAAACGCTGGGATCACCCCAGCTGATATCAATCTGGAAGAGCTTCGGAAGAAGTATGAATCACTCAAGCAAGAAAAGGCCGTTTCCCTCGAAAAAGCAAAGTTGCTTTCGGATGATATAAAGGAGCTGGAACATTGCCGTCAGGTAATGTACGACTATGAGAAGGAAGACGAACGCCGCAATCAGCAAGTGTTCAGAAATCGAGATCAGACCTTATAGCACACACAAATATTGTGATTTAAGAGGGCGAAAATGAATCGCCCTCTTTTCTTATTGAGAGTGTGTGAAAGTTTTTCTGTAAATGAGATATCCCAAGATAATTAACAAGCTGGATAATGGCAAAATCCATTGTTCAGCTTGCTTTGACTATACGTAATCCCGTTGCTTTTGTCAAGAATTATGTTAGAATACATATTATATTCCAGGATATATGAGAGTCGATTATTGAGGTGAATGAATGAAGTTTGGAAAGAAGTATTATATTATTGCGACTATAGTGTCGGCTATAGGTTGTGCCTGTTTCTCTATGCTCGGATATAAGGGATTGAGTCTATTATGTTTCGTAATGTTCATCACCAATGTTGCTCTATGCATTAAAATATATGAGAATGAAAAGAAGGAAGAATTACACAGCCCGGCGTATAAGCATCTGAAAACTATTGAGAAATCAGGTTATGCAAGGACCTACGAGGGTTATACACCAAACCAGTTTGATGGAATATATGATTGGGAGAGGGATGATATAGAAAACTATATATGGGAATCTTTTAACAGCAGAGGCTTTTCACAAACTGGGAAGATATGGTAGTTGTTAACAAGGAAATAATTATAGTATTGCAAAATTATTATCCCAATCCGAATAACAGAGATTTTGGCAGATGCGAGGGATGGATATGATAATAATGGTAGCTTTTGTATATTTTTTTTATGGATTGTTTTGTCAAGGTGGATGGGTTCTTGTTCCTATCCTGTTTGTTGCAGGCATTATTTATATGATAGTTTTAAAGAAATACAGGAAAGCAGCTGCTTTGTTTGCTATCATGATACTCTTGCTTTTGGGAATATCGCAACTGGATTATCGAAAAAGCAGAAAAATCGTAGATACAGAATGGATGATAGGTAAACCGGTGTGGTTGGTACAATTAAGGTATTCTTCTAAAGGGAAATACAATCCTATTGAATATAATGGCAAGGAATACAAGTATTGTGTTCGGGAGATTTATTACGAGGACTGGTTAGATGGTTATACGGATGAGGTAGCGTATTTTGTTTATGATGAAAACGGAATTATCACAGATGTCTATGAAGAAGACAGATTGGAATTTCCGAAATCCTCATATGATTACGATGATCGCTGGTAATAAGATTTGAGAATGTAATTATGAAACGATTGGTGTATTTATTATTATTTTCTATACTGATTGGGGACCAGCTGAGGCAATTGCCTCAGCTTTTTACATTTATGGAGATTATGACAGTATGACATTAAAAAAGCCAATCAGTTTTTCGGAACAGGTGCAAATGCTGCTTTCTCATGGAATTGCTATAAAGGATGAAAGAAAAGTTGAGCAGATATTTGAGAGTATCAATTATTATCGCCTTACTGGTTATGCGCTTCAATTTTGCAAAGATCCTGATGATAGCGACTGCGTGGAAGGTACAACTTTTGAACAGATTTTGCAGGTATATCAGTTTGATGCTGAATTGCGTGATATAATGCGGAAATATCTCGAAACGGTAGAAGTATACTACAAAACGCAGATTGCATGTTTATTTTCGATAAAAAAATGTGGAGACCCACCTTATGATCAGCATTATGATGAGAAAAATTACTACAACAAGAAGGGCTTTCGAGAAGTGTGCGAAAACTTTATGAAAGAAAAAAACTATAATAGGGATAGTATATAAGGTATCAGTAGCGAAGAGATAGAGTTAATTATTTTAAATACTTTTCCATCATTTGTTTTGCATCATCGCCAAGCTGCTTTCGGAGTGATTCCGGCTCCAACACTTCTACCCATGGGCCATGTTGAAGTGCCCAATATCGCATGGCACTATAATTGCAAACAACCTTTATCGTGATCTGATCGCCATTTGTTTCGATTATACGGAAATCATTTCTAAACCAGTCTGCCAATTCGGTCATCATATCGGTAGTTGTAAGAAGTTTAACGGTAACACTCTCCCCACTAAACATATATACATGCTCCGCCATGTGCTTTGGAAGATTCAATCCGTTTTGGAGTTCGGGGATCTCTTTCATCGGTTTTGCTTTTTCGTTTAGCATTCGGACTTCCGTCATTCTATCAATTCGAAAGTGCGCAACATTATCATACTTATCGTAATTTCCGATCAAGTAAAAACGGCCGTTGTTTGCAACAATTTGATATGGATTAACGATATATGGTTCTTCCCGCCTGGGATGGAGCTTAAAATCAGTACCGATATAATTATAGGTAAAACTGATCTTCTTTTTTGCGGCAATCGCATCATTGATCGCATCAAGAGAATACATTGCCTGTTTATTATCTGTTCTCTGTAGTTCCGGCAGATTACTTACATGGGAAACTTTCGCATTGAAGTGAATGCTTGTAAGATCACGAAGTTTCTTTATCAGGCCTTGGGCTTGTCTTGTGGAGATAGATTTAGAAAACAAAACACTATCAATCAATATCCGAAGCTCAGCATCATCGAATTCCCTAGAGAGCAATCGATATCCTTTCTCCATTGAAATATCGTATCCCATCTCCTTTAGACTTAAAACATTATTCTTAACTGAACGCCGGTCACAGTCCATCCCGTAATTCTTCTCCAACAGTTTTATGATATCCTGCTGAGTTAATGGATGATCTTCATCAGAGTATACACGCAAAATCTCCAAGATGAGCATATTCAGCATTTTCTTGTTTCCAGTAGCGTACATGTCGTTTTTGACTTACCTCTAACTTTTATTTATGATCTGTATTGTTTTTTATCTTCTAGCTAAGTTGGTATTATGGATGATGTTTACAGTATGATCTATCTTCTTGATTCTGTTTAAATACGCAGGATGATAGGACCAGAATGTAGGTATTCCCAATCCTGAAATCTTCGTGATATCCTGGCATGGAACAGATTTATTGGGTTTCTGAGCACATAATTCTTTATCACTAATTCCCAACGCCAATGCCATCGTCTCATGATAATATGGTCCTGTTAGGAAAACAATTATATCTGGTGCAACGGTCTCCACTTCTCTTATTAAGATAGATTTGGAGTCTGGTCCATACGGGGCACTAAATACCCTCTCCTGTTCAGCTCTCAAGCTTTCGGTTTTCTTTGTTTGATGATCTATTTCTTTCACTAGATGAAATTTGTCAACATTATTCCATACCGGCTCCATTTCTCTTTTCTTTAATTCTCTGAAAAATTTCCAAAAGGGCGAACTATTATACTTTACTTCGTCATGTGGAGCCCTGTAACCTAATTGAATGCTTACATAGTCCTCATTGAAGTGTTGGACGTCAATAAGCGGCCAATTGTCGGCATATTCTCCAAAATCTCTGGCTTCTTGACCAATTACCATAACTTTGTTTTGATTTTTTACATATTCTTTTGTAACAGCAAAAGAAAAAGGTCTCGATAATCGAACTTCTTTTGCTATTTCATCTGCCCCACATGATTTGATCCACTCTCTCTGGATTTCTAACAATCGTTCGTTGATATTCATAACCCCTCCCAAAGTATTATTTCACTTTATTATTTGATTTTACACTAATGAATTAATGTTTTCAAGAAATTTACCACATGTTACCTTTTTCTCTTATATGTAAGATATCTTTGTGCGTGAGAGTCTTTTTCTTAATGAGCTCCTGGGTTATGGCGTCCAGAAGATCACTATTTTCAATAAGAATCTTTTTTGCCTGGCGGTAGTATTTTTCCATTTCTTTTGTAATAGCCCGATCACGGGTTTCAAGGAGATATCCTGAAGAATTACACATCTCAAAAGCATCAAATCCATATGCACAGTAATTGTCAACAAACTTGGAAACCAAGTCGAAAGCCTGCTCAAGATCGTTATTGCAACCTACATCCACCTGCCCGAATACAATTTCGATGGCTGCCTTGCCTCCGAGTTTTCGTATCACATCATGTTCCTGCGCCTTAA
>Ga0247610_10007288_pt1 | contig 11387 bp, 13 predicted proteins | sample 174DNAGHGhighgp2_FD_193483 | JGI IMG/M metagenome (GOLD analysis project Ga0247610, IMG submission 193483) | Sheep rumen microbial communities from Palmerston North, Manawatu-Wanganui, New Zealand - 1742 DNA GHGhigh gp2 | ecosystem: Host-associated > Mammals > Digestive system > Stomach > Rumen...
AGTAAAGATGTTTGTACAACTTCAAGGTATAAGCCACAATATAAGCGTTAGCTGATTGTGGCTTATACCTTGAAGTTGACATCATTTATAATATTTCCTTCTAGAATTATTACATGTTTTAATTAGTTTAAAAGCGTATATGCGGGCATTCTACTAATAGCCCGCCGCTAGCATATTAAACTGATTAATATAAAACATTTATATAATTTTTTAAATTAATAAGTTGTAAAAAAAAGGAGATTTGAATATGACTACAATAATAATAATAAGAAAATACGATTCAACTAATGATTTATATAGTGAATATATAGATTTATTACTTCAATTATTAAAATTACATCTATCTAACACTCTCTTAATAGACTATAATGAAAGCGTATCGAGCGTAATGTTTGATTAGGAGGTAAAATGAAAATCAAACATACAGCTTTACTTTCAAGATTATCAAAGGAAGATGAATTATCGACTGAATCTGAAAGTATACAAACTCAAAAAGCTATGCTAGAAGAATATGCATTTAGTCATGGCTTTAAAAATATTATACATTATAGTGATGATGGCTATTCTGGAACATCTTTTGATAGACCTGATTTTAAAAGATTAGTCTCTGATATTGAATGTGGATTAATAGATACTGTAATTGTAAAAGATCTTTCTAGATTAGGTAGAAATTATTTAAAGACTGGATATTATATTGAGGAATTCTTTCCTAAATATAATGTGAGATTTATAGCTTTAAATGATAATGTTGATAGTAAAAATGGAATATCTGATTTTACACCATTTAAAAATATTATGAATGAATGGTATGCTAAGGATATTTCTAAGAAGATTAAATCAGCATATCATATTAAAGCTTTAAAAGGTGAATTTACAGCAGCATATGCTCCATATGGATATGTTAAAGATCCTAATGATAAACATCATTTACTAATTGATTATGAAGTATCATATATTGTTAAAGAAATCTTTGAGATGGCTGCACTTGGTAAGTCTGCATTTGAGATAGCCCATGAATTAACAAAAAAAAAATCTTTAAACCTAGATATTATATGTATACCAAGTATAATACTTACTCTAAAGTTATATGGAACGAACATCCATATGATTGGAGGCCTAGTACCATAAAAAACATAGTTGGAAACTATGAATATTGTGGGCACATGGTAAATAATAAGAATTATAAAGTATCATATAAATCAAAAAGATTACTTAAAACAGATGAAAAGGATTGGATAATTGTTAAAAACACACATGAAGCAATTGTTTCTGAAGATTTATTTAATAAGGCTAATATTCTTATAAAAAGAGTAAAAAGGAATCTTAAAAATAAAGAAAGAAATATGTTTTCTGGAATTATTAAATGTGCAACATGTGGTAAGGCCTTATCACTCTTTACTGGTGAAAAAGGAAGATCACACTTTGCTTGTTCTCAATATAGAAGCCTTGGTAAAGCATATTGCAGCTGCCATTATATAAGATATGATGTTTTGTGTAAGATTGTAGATGATGATATTAAATATCATATTAACCTAGTAACTAATGATAAAGATAAGCTTGTTAAGGATTTGTTAGCTAAATACAATATCAATAGTCAAACTTCTATAGATATCAAAAAGTTAGAAAGAAGAAAAGAAAATCTAAAGGTAATAATTAAAAGAATGTATGAAGATATGATTCTTGGAAAAATATCAGACATAATGTATAATGAAATAAGTAAAGAATATGAGAGAGAGCTTGAAATGATTAATGATAAAATTGAAGAATCTAGTAAGCTTAATAACAATAGAAATGAAATTGGTAACAGAATTACTAAATTCGTTGATGAAATCTCTAAATATTCTTTAAATGATAGCTTATCTAAAGAAATTTTAAATAAGCTTATAAAAGAAATTAGAGTACATGAATCTGAAGTGATTGATGGGAAGAAGATTCAAAATGTAGAAATAATCTATAATTTCATGCAATAGTTCCATAGAACCACATCACTCCTGTAATGAATGTGGATGAAGATGGGGGATTGGTCATTTCTTTATGTGCTGGAATAACAATCGGCACATACGAATTAATAATGATAATAGGAGCATTACTGGCAGTAGGTACAGCCACAGCAGTTGCAGCTACCGAATCTAAATACCATTATATAGAAAATGGTATAAATTCAATTTTGAAAACAGGTGTCCAAGAAGCCAATGCAGATGATTTAAATGAGCATAGGAAAACTAAAAATGGCAAAAACCGTCTAAGAAACAAGCATGAAAAAGGAAAAGCCAGAGTGCAATTAGATAATCATGGTGAGAAGGGTGATGTAAAAAGAATTAAACATAAAGACCCTAGAAAACCCCACAAACGTAAAAATCATGAATGGTTATTTTGGTTTTTATGGTATATAGGAGATGATGAAGATGAAATATGGTTATTTAGATATTTGTGAAATTTTATATTACAATAATGATAATCAATATTGGGAAATAATAGTTTCAAAAAACGAAACTCAAATTATTCTTATTGAGTTTAATGATTTTGGAGAATATAATGGATATTTGTTTAGAGGCGTTAAAGATATTGATGGAATTTTCCACTCAGGAAAAATGCTTGAATTTATACGAAAGATAATTGATTATGCTTCTATCCCTTACTTAACACTACGTAACAAGAATGATTTTATTGAAATGGCGATGGAGAACAATCGAGTATTAGGAATTGCTAGAAAAAGCTTTCCTTCTGGAGAAATCGAAAATATTAAGGTTTTAAAATTTGATAATAATATCTTAACTTATAGGGTTTATTCACAATGTGGTATATTGTATAATAAAATTTGTAATGCAAAAATTAATGATATAGTTTTGCTTCAAATAGATGCAAAGCATCAAAGATTGATAGAAAAAGTAAGAAAAGAATAGAACTAGAGGAAAATATATTTATTTGAAGGAGATGTAGTTTAGTGGCTTATAAATCATCGGACATATGTAAAATAATATATTATAATGAGGAACAGTTTGATATTGGAATCATACTTTCTAATGATTCTAATCATATGATGTTTATTGATTTCAATCTTTTTGGAGAATATAATGGATATCTATTTCAGGAAAATGAAAGGGCAGAAAAATTGATACATAAAGGACAATATTTAAGCTTTATGAGGTCGATTATAAATTTGGATAGTATTACATATTTACCTTTACATAATAAAACTGATTTTATATATGAGGCGATTAATAATAATAGGGTATTAGGAATAACAAAAAGTACAGACTATGTTGAAGAAATCACAGATATCAAGGTGTTGGAGTTTGATGGTATATATGTGAAATATCGCGAATATACGAGATATGCTACATTAAGTCGACGAGTATCAAAAGTAAAAATATCAAATATTGTATTTATACAAATTGATTCAAAGTATCAAAGATTAATTGAAAAATATAGAGAAGAATAAATTTATAATTATGATATATCTTATGTGAATTTGGATTTTTAGAAAAAAATACTGCATTTTTGAAGTAAGTGAAGCAAATGCATTTACAATAGACATTAATTTCTACAGCAGGCTCTAGCCTTGAGGTTGTTGATGTTTTAAAGGCAGCTGGGGCTAATGTATTAGGTATTGTATCTATCTTTACATATGGCTTACAAAAGGGTCTAGATCGATTAAATAATGCAAATGTAATTAATTATTCATTATCTAATTTTGAGACTCTAGTTGATGTTGCAGCAAAAGAAAATTACATTTCTAATGAGGATATTAAAAAGGTATTAAAGTTCCAAAAGAATCCATCAGATCCTTCTTGGATGGAATAAGAAAATATGATTGTCTTTATAGGCAATCTTTTTTTCTAGATTCTAATTTTTAAAGAATCATGGCCCATAAATTTTTCCTTTTTTGCCACTAAAAAGTAAATATAATTTACCATCTAGATAGTTAATGATTTAAAATGGATATTTACTTTGTTATTAAAAAAGAGTATAATCTCTTTGTATTTAAAGGTTTTGATACCAAACGGAAGAAATACAAGATGTTTTTAGAGAGTCATAGCTGGTGAAAAATGACAACATCCATTTCTTTAGATCATTGGTGGAGCCGGTATGGGGATAAGCTATACCCGTTAGCTGCGTTAAAGCAATGAAGTGCCATATATATTTGTATATGGAACTAAGGTGGTACCGCGATGATTCGTCCTTAGAGCAATCTAAGGACTTTTTTATTTTTAGGAGGAGTTAAAATGAAAGATTATAAGGACACCCTATTTATGGGTAAAACCAACTTCGAGATGCGTGGTAATTTAAATAATAAAGAACCACTAATCCAAAAGAAGTGGGATGATATGGATTTATATCATAAGGTTATTGAAAAGAATAAAGGAAAAAGAGAGTACACATTACATGATGGTCCTCCATACGCTAATGGAGATATCCATCTAGGACATGCCTTAAATAAGATTTTAAAGGATTTCATTGTTCGTTATAAGAATATGAATGGCTTTAAGTCTGTTTATTATCCTGGTTGGGATACTCATGGTCTTCCAATTGAAAATGCATTACAAAAATCAGGTGTATCTAGAAGAGATAAGCCTATTTCTGAATTCAGAGATTTATGTAAGGAATATGCTTATAAACAAGTTGAAAGACAAAAGGCAGGATTTAAAAGATTAGGTGTATTAGCTGATTTTGAAAATCCATATATCACTTTAACTCATGATTTTGAGGCAGACCAAATTAGGGTATTTGCCAAGATGGCACAAAAGGGATTAATCTATAAGGGATTAAAGCCTGTATACTGGTCTCCATCTTCAGAATCTGCCCTAGCAGAGGCTGAAATTGAATATCATGATATTACATCTAAATCTATTTATTTTAAATTCCCAATTGTAAATGGTGAGGGGATGTTTGATGGTGCTTCATTCTTAGTATGGACAACTACACCTTGGACAATTCCTGGTGACCTTGCAGTTTGTGCTGGACCAGATATTAACTATGTAGTATTTGATTCATCAAAGGGTAGATTAGTATGTGCTGCTGACTTACTTGAATTCTTAAAGGGTAAGCTAAATTTAGAGAATGTTAATGTATTAGGATATACAACTGGTAAGGATTTATTACCATTAAAATATAACTTACCATTATTTAATAGAGTACAACCAGTTATCAATGCAGATTATGTAACCACTACTGATGGTACTGGATTTGTACATATCGCACCAGGATATGGTGAAGAGGACTATGAGGCAGCTAAGGTATATGGCCTTGATATTTTAGTATGTGTTGATAACCATGGTTATCAAATGGCTAATGCTGGTAAGTATGCTGGAATGTTTTATGATGATTCAGAAGATGCAATCATCAAGGATTTAGAAGAATGTGGTTCATTATTATTATTAGATCCTATTACCCACAGCTATCCTCATGACTGGAGAACTAAAAAGCCAGTTATCTTTAGAGCAACTCCACAGTGGTTTGCCTCTATTGATCCAATCAAGGATGATATCCTAAATGCAATTAAAAATGTTGACTGGACTCCAACTTGGGGTGAATTACGTATTTCTAATATGATTCGTGATCGTCACGATTGGTGTATTTCACGTCAAAGAGCTTGGGGTGTACCTATCCCAGTATTCTATGCTGAAGATGGTACTGAAATCTTAGACCAAAAGGTTTTAGAGCATATTGCTAATTTATTTGAAGAATATGGTTCTAACGTTTGGTTTGAAAGAGAAGCTAAGGATTTATTACCAGAAGGCTATACAAATAGCCATTCTCCAAATGGTAAATTTACAAAAGAAAAGGATATCATGGATGTTTGGTTTGATTCTGGTTCATCCTATATGACATTACATAGAAGAGGCTTACCTTATCCATGTGATTTATATCTAGAGGGTTCTGACCAATATAGAGGTTGGTTTAATTCATCTATTATTACAGCAGTAGCTACAACAGGTACTGCCCCATATAAGGCAGTATTAAGCCATGGATTTACACTTGATGGACAAGGAAGAAAGATGTCTAAGTCATTAGGTAATACAGTTGATCCAATCAAGGTATGTAATACAAATGGTGCCGATATCTTACGTTTATGGGTAGCATCTGTTGATTATCAATCTGATATGCCACTTAGCCAAGATATCTTAAAGCAGGTATCTGAATCTTATCGTAAGATTAGAAATACAATTAAGTTCTTATTGACTAATATTTCTGATTTCAATCCAAAGGATTGCTTACCATATGAAAAGCTATTAGATGTAGATAAATATATGTTAATTAAGCTTAATAAATGGATTAAGACAATTAAGAATGCTTATGATACATTTGCATTTGGTGATGTATATAAGGAAACTAATGCATATCTTGCAAATACATTATCTGCATTCTATCTAGACTTTACTAAGGATATTTTATATATTGAAGATCCTAAATCTATTAAGAGATTATCAACTCAAACTGTATTCTATTATATCGTAGATGCAATTATTAAATTATTATCTCCAATCCTTCCTCATACAATGAGTGAGGCTTATGATTGTATGAATTATAAGGAAGCAGAGGATGTATATTTAACTGATATGCCATCTGTTAAGGATTATAGTGATGAGGCTTTAGAGGCTCAATTTGATGAATTTATGAAGTATAGAGATCAAATTCTAAAGGCCTTAGAGGAAGCAAGAGCAAACAAGGTAATTGGTAAGAGCTTTAATGCAAAACTTACTGTAACATTAGATGAGGCTGCAAAGAAAGTATTTGAGCCTATTAAAGAAAATGCTGCACAGCTATTAATCGTTTCTCAAATTGAATTTAAGGATGGAAACGAATTTGGAGTAGAGGTTACTCCGGCAGAGGGATGCACTTGTGCAAGATGCTGGATGATCGTTCCATTTGTTAGCGTAGATGAATTATGTCCACGCTGCCAAAAAATAGTAAATAAGCAGTAGTTCATTTTGACAATATCATTAAAAAATGATATTATAAATATAATGCGTGACTGTTAAAAACTGAAGGTGGTGATGAAATGGAGTTTAGATTGTTTTTTCTTCAGGAAAAAAGTAGAACATATGATAAGCCAGAACTAATAACTCTTTTGACTTCGAATCCGAATATTACACCCCCAGATTCAAGACAAATCTATGGAGACAAGGTTTATACTTATCATCATTCCATTTTAAACTTTGATGCTGAATTTATTATGGCATCTAAATCTGTAGTTCCTCACTTGGAACTTTTACCCCCAAGGTTCTTTGATGTAAATTTCTTTATTTCTTTTGATATTTTATTATCAAATTATGCAGTCGAAATGATATTAGATATCATAGAAGAAATCGTAAAGAAATTTAGATTCTATGTATACTGTGAGCCATTTGAGGGCGATGTAAGAGTGTTTAGAAGAGCTGAGATCATTCGTACATTTGACTCTTGGAAAAAGGCATTTGCGGCGAAATTCCCTGAAAAGGTTGCGGGATACAATCGTTTAGATAGCCAATCAATTTCTAGTGTATATGGATATTTACAAAAAAGAAAAAGATTAGCAATTACGTACGCTGATGAAAAGATTCAAATATCAGATTATATTTTCTTGCACACATCGAAATCAAGAAGTGCGTTTGTAGCAATTGAATGGGATGGAGATACCCCTTTCTTGTTACCTCCTGCTGTTGATATTCTAATTTATGATGATGGTAAAATTAGTAAGCATATTAATATGGCTGAGGTATTATCAAAGGCTGAAAAGCTATTCCACCCAATCGATGGTTATGGCGTGATTAAGATTTGTGATGCAAAGAGCACAAAAAAATTAAAGAAAATCTTATTAAAGGAAAGATTTGCCCCACTTAATGTTGAGGTGGAAAAGCTTCCTTTAGAAAAGATTTTAGATGTTTAGGAGGTAGTATCCATGAATGTGGAGAAATATATTGATCATACTTTATTAAAGGCAACTGCTACTAGAAAAGATATTGAGCAGTTATGTGCAGAGGCAAATGCATGTCATTTCGCATCTGTTTGTGTTAACCCAGTGAATGTTGCGTTAGCTCATGAGCTTTTACTTGGCTCTGATGTAGATGTTTGTACTGTAATTGGTTTCCCTCTTGGTGCAAATACTCCATCTGTAAAGGCATTTGAGACTACACAGGCAATTGCTGATGGTGCTGATGAAGTTGATATGGTTATCAATATTGGTGCAGCAAAGGCTCATGATTGGGATACAGTTTTAAAGGATATCCAAGCTGTAGTTAAGGCTGCAAACGGAGTTTTAGTAAAAGTAATTATCGAGACATGCTATTTAACTGACGAAGAGAAGGTTAAGGCTTGTGAATTATCTGTAGAAGCAGGTGCAGATTTCGTTAAGACATCTACAGGCTTTGGTACAGGCGGAGCAACAAAGGAAGATGTTGCATTAATGAAGAAAACAGTAGGAGATAACGCTCAGGTAAAGGCATCTGGCGGTATCCGCGATAAAAAAACATTCGAAGAAATGATTGCAGCTGGTGCTACTCGTATTGGTTGTAGTGCTGGTATGAAAATCATCGAGGAATATTTAAAGGAGGAAAAATAATGTCTTATCCTACACCACATAATACTTGCGATAATCCAGATTTAATCGCAAAAACTGTGTTGATGCCAGGAGATCCACTACGTGCAAAATATATTGCAGATAACTTTTTAACTGACGTAGTTTGCTTTAATTCTGTACGTAATATGTTTGGCTTTACTGGAAAGTATAATGGTAAGAAGATTACTGTTATGGGTTCTGGTATGGGTATGCCATCTATTGGTATTTATTCTTATGAATTATATAGCTTCTATGGTGTTGAAAACATCATCAGAATCGGTTCAGCAGGTTCTTATGATGAATCATTGAAGGTATATGATACAATTTTAGTTAAAGAAGCATATAGTGAATCTACATTTGCTAAGGTTGCTTATGGCTTCAAATCAAAGAAGATGAAACCATCAACAGCCCTAAATAACAAGCTAAAGAAGTCAGCTTCTAAGCTTGGAATTGAATTAAAGGAAGCAATTTGCCATTCATCTGATGTATTCTATGGACATAACAAGAACTTATGGAAAGAAGTAAAAGAGAAGTATGGCGCTACATGTGTAGAAATGGAATCATTTGCTTTATTTGCTAATGCTAAAGCATTAGATAAGAAGGCTGCTTGCTTATTAACTATTTCTGATTCATTTGTTGAAGAGGCAATCACAACTGCTGAAGAAAGACAAAACAACTTCAACAACATGATTAAAATTGCTCTAGAGCTAGCTTAAAATCCCATTAATTTGGGATTTTTTTAATTTAAACAAATAACGTATAAAATCTTTCATTTTTCCTAAAGAAAGGAAAAAGAAATCAATAATTTGCCAAAAAAAGAGTATTTAATATCCTTTTTTCGAAATATCCTTTTGTATCAAAAAAAGTTTCTATTTTAGAAATTTTTTAAGATTTATTCTTTATGATATAAAAAAGATGAAAGGAGGATAAGGATCTTGTATAATTATTTCATGCTAATCGGTTTTGTTGTAAACGACTTAGAACTAAGAACAGTTGCAGATGGTAAGAAGGTGGTCAATATCCGTCTTGCAGTTAGAAGAGAATTCCAAAACTCTAATGGTGAATATGAGGCAGACTATGTCAATATTTCACTTTGGGATTTTATTGCTGAGCACGCTTATAACTACGTAAAGAAAGGTTCAAGGATTGCAGTTAAGGGAAGAATCTGTCCTAAAAAGGATATGATAGGAGACTTACCTGTATATACAAATGATCTTTACGCAGACCGATTAATCTTCTTAGGAGATAACGAAACAAAGGAATTTTCAAGTAACGAAAGACCTAAGGATGAACAAGAACAGGGCTAATCCCTGTTTTTTTCATTATTGGAGTGAATAAACTTTTATTTTAGAATAAAATAAGATATAATAGTTAAAGTATAAATGATTATTTTGAGGTGCATTATGAAGCAATATTTAGAGCTATGTAAAACAATTTTAGATAAAGGAACCTATAAAGATGATAGAACTGGTACTGGTACTTTTTCAATTTTCGGTTACCAGACTCGTTATAATCTAGAAGATGGGTTTCCACTAGTAACAACAAAAAAGGTATTTTTAAGAGGAATTATTCATGAATTATTATGGTTTATCTCAGGAGATACAAATATTAAATATCTAGTAGATAATAATGTTCATATTTGGGATGACTGGGCATATAAGGCATATTCATTATCTGAAGATTTCAAAGGAGAGAGTATGACTGAATTTGCTGATAAGATAAAAGGACTCGATAAGGATGACCCATTTGTTAAAAAGTGGGGAGAGTTAGGACCTGTATATGGAAGACAGTGGAGAAACTTCAATGAACAGGGTGTTGATCAGTTAGAAAATCTAATTCAACAGATTAAGACAAACCCAAATTCAAGAAGATTAATTATCTCTGCTTGGAATCCTTGTGAGGTAGATAAAATGGCCCTACCTCCATGCCATTCCTTCATGCAATTTTATGTATTAAATGGTAAGCTATCCTGCCAATTATATCAAAGATCTGCAGATGTATTTTTAGGTGTACCATTTAATATTGCAAGCTATTCCCTATTTACAATGATGATTGCCCAAGTATGCGGCTTAAAGCCAGGTGAGTTTGTTCATACAATGGGAGATGCTCATATCTATTCTAACCATGTAGAACAGATTAAATTACAGCTAACTAGAGAGCCTAAGAAGCTACCTACAATGAAGATTAATCCAAATGTTAAATCTATTTATGATTTTAAGATTGAGGATTTTGAATTAGAAGGCTATGAGCCTTGGCCAAGAATTAAAGGTGAGGTGGCTGTTTAATGATTAGTATGATTTGGGCAATGGATGAAAATAACCTAATTGGAAAAGGTAATTTAATTCCATGGCACATCAAGGAGGATTTAATTTACTATAAGGAAAAAACTAAAGGGAAAACTGTATTAATGGGAGACCAAACCTATTTTTCCTTGAAGGGCTATTATAAAACAAAGCCACTACCTTATGGTAAATGCTATATCGCTACTATTGATAAGAATTTAAAGATTGAAAATTCTTTAGAGGATATTGAAATCATTTATGATTTAGATGCTTTTTTAAAAAACTATAATAGTGAAGAAGAACTATTTGTTGTAGGTGGTGCAACTATTTATAAGCTATCATTACCTTACGCGAATAGATTATATATTTCATTTATTAAAGGAAATCATGAAGGAGATAAATACTTTCCAAAAATCGATTATGAAAAATATAATCTGGTTTGGGAAAATGAAACAGAGCTTGTACGCTATACCATTTGGGAGATGAAATAATGTATTATGTTATTCTATTTTTAATATTTTCTGTAGGCTTTAGCTCCCTATATACCTTCACAACTAATATGATGG
>Ga0247610_10007289_pt1 | contig 11387 bp, 26 predicted proteins | sample 174DNAGHGhighgp2_FD_193483 | JGI IMG/M metagenome (GOLD analysis project Ga0247610, IMG submission 193483) | Sheep rumen microbial communities from Palmerston North, Manawatu-Wanganui, New Zealand - 1742 DNA GHGhigh gp2 | ecosystem: Host-associated > Mammals > Digestive system > Stomach > Rumen...
AAAGAAGATGGCCTATCTTCGGTCACTGTCCTTCAGGGTATCGTACATCAAGGGGACTGAGCACTATTCACAGCTGGCCAACTACCAAGGAGCGTTTGACCTCCTGAATGGCAGGCTGCAATACTTCGGAGTGACGAGGGACGCCAAGGCAGCAGCCCTCAGAGCCTTTGAAGAAAAGTGCCTTTCCGACGACTGGCATTTCCCGTATGAAGCCGGAGTAATCACCATCACGAAGGCCGACGGCTAATAAAAAATAGTAGAAATGATAAGTTTTTAGGCAAAAAGTTTGCATATTTGATAAAATTTGCGTACCTTTGCCGTAGCAAATAAGATAAGTAACATCAAAACTAATAACATTATGGCAAGTAAGGTCTACGAGAACACCGCCAGGCGTATTGTCGCATACAGCGACGACGGGGCTTTCAAGCTAATCGCCACACGCAGGGCAAACAAGACTGAGCGTTTCGGACGTATAGCCTTTGTCGGCTCGTTCTGGACGTTAGAGACATTCCAACGGAAGGGTGACACCTTCCAGCCTTTCGTCTTTCAGGGGCTACCCTCTCGATTCGATTTGAAGCAGGACGTCATCGACCAGCTCAGGAACTCCGTTAGATTTACTCAGGCCTACAAAGAACTATCCGTATGAATCTGTTTACAAGCAACCCAGACTTTTATCCTACGCCTCCGGAAGTGATTCAGCAGATGATGATGGGCGAGGACTTCATTGGTAAGACGATTTTGGAACCGTCTGCAGGGAGTGGAAACATCGTGGACTGGCTCAAGCGCAACGGGGCTGGTGAAGTGATTGCCTGTGAGAATGACAAGCACAATCTGAAGCTGCTGCATGGCAAGTGTCAGATTATCGCCGAGGACTTCCTCACTGTTACGTCTGACATGGTTAGTCACGTCCAGATGATTGTGATGAACCCACCATTCAGCAGAGGTGCCGAGCATATTCTTCATGCTTTCGAGATTGCCCCTCCTGGCTGTACCGTTGTGGCACTGTGCAATGACTCCAGTCTGGAGCGTAGCAGTTATTCAAAGACCAACCAGCAGCTAAGGGAAACGGTAGAGCTGTACGGACGTCATGAGTATCTTGGTGACGTGTTCAAGAACGCAGAGAGGCGCACAAACGTACATGTGTCTCTGGTCAAGTTATACAAGGATGGAGAGGGAGAAAGCGAGTTCGCTGGCTACTTCTTCGATTCTGTAGATATGGATAACGCTGGAGGCAAGGAGGGACTGATGGAATACAATTTCGTCCGTGATATTGTCAACCGCTTCACGTCGGCTGTCAAGTTGTTCGATGGCGTGATGAAGGCATCGGAAGAGATAAACGAGATAGCAGACTTCTATGACTTCAAGACGGTAGTGGATGAAAAAACTGGAGAGACGAAGCAGGTCAAGCAGACCTATGGCTGTATTCCTATCAAGTTCGGTGCCGTCACTTCTGGGGAAAGGAGTACTGCAGTCAGTCATCAGCGATACAAGAAGGAGCTGCAGAAGCACTACTGGGATATCATTTTCCGTAAGCTCAATATGGAAAAGTATGCAACGAAGGACCTGAGAGAGCAGATTAACAAGTTCGTGGAGCAGCAGAGCAATGTGCCGTTCACGATGGGTAACATCTATCGGGTTGTCGATATGGTCATACAGACCAACGGCCAGAGGATGCAGAAAGCCATAGCAGAGGCTTTCGATATGATTTGCAGTCTGTCAGCCGAGAACAGTACGGCAGGTGAAAAATGGAGAACCAACGCAAACTACATGGTCAACAAGAAATTCATCGTTGACTATATGACCAGTTATGAATCATGGCGAAGTGACAAAGAACACCTCGAATTAAACTGGAGTGGCCACAAGGAAAAACTCGAGGACGTCCACAAGGCTCTATGTTACATCACGGGGACAAACTATGATGATACCGAGAGTCTGACGAGTGCTGTCAATCATCAGCGTCCGTTGTATGGTGAGTGGTTTTCATGGGGATTCTTCCGATGCAAGGGCTATAAGAAGGGAACGATGCACTTTGAGTTTCTGGATGAAGAGGTATGGTTTAAGTTCAACTACGAAGCAGCCAAGGCAAAGGGATGGAACCTTCCAAAGAAAACCCAGAAGGAACGCAAGAAGCCTGAGCGCAAGAAAGAGGCTGCACCAATGGCTGAGCCAGACGGCCAGCTTGTTATGTTCGGAGAATTGCAAACAATATAAATCAGTAGGCTATGACAATACAGGAATGTAAAGAGAGTGTAGGCCGTAAAGTGACCTATGTACCATTTGAAGGTTGCGATCCGTCGCTACATGAGCATGGTGTGATAACCAGCGTGAATGACAAGTACGCCTTTGTCCGCTATGGAAGTGATGTTAATTCCAAAGCAACGAGGCCAGAGGATTTAATCATTTAAGGAAAGGAGATTGGCAATGAAAAGGACAGAGAGCGAAGCGTACGAACTGATAGACGCTTGTAATGAGAACATCAACAATGGCGAGGTAAATGCTGCTGGCAGCTACGATGAAGGTGTGAGAGACGCCTTGATGTGGATGGTAGACGGCACGGCAAGGCCAGATATCGGGAGGGAAGTATAAACCAATTATGAACTAAAATATTAGCGTATGGCAATTTTAAGACAAATCACCTTTACTGGTATCGGTGTCGAAACCGATCTGAAAGTGTTGAAAGAGATTCAGGACGAATACCCACTTGTAGAATGGGGAGTCTTGTTGAGTAAGAACTGGCAGGAGAACGGGCCTCGTTTCTTCGACCCGTCACAGTTGAACAACCTACGCTGGCAGGGGTTGAATCTTTCCTGTCATCTGTGTGGTTCTGCAGCCAGAGCTATTGTAAGCGAGAACTGGGAGCCTGCATTTGAGGTGACACGGGGAATGTTCGGACTGTTCCAGCGGTGCCAAGTGAACATCAGCATGGAGCAACCGAATGACAAGACACAGTATATGCGTCCGCCCATTGACCTTAACGAGCTTATCATCCAACAGAAATCAGCTGGAGCCATGAACATCTTCAACGCAATCAAGAACCGCACGAAGATGTCCGTGTTGCTCGATGCCTCCGGAGGCCGTGGCATAGATACGCCAGTCAAGCCGTTAAACATACCAGGCTTGAAAGTCGGATATGCTGGAGGCCTGAATCCTGATAACGTAGGCGAGAAGCTGGAATACCTTTTGGAGAATGTCGAAGGCGAGTTCTGGATTGACATGGAAAGCGGAGTGAGGACAGATGACCGTTTCGATATCGACAAGTGCGTTAGTGTCCTGCAGACGTGCCAGAAGATTATGGAGGGCTGAGTATGGTCAAGGAGAGAATCTGCTATTTCTGCAAGAAGTGTGAGAACGTCGGAATGTTCAGCCCTGATTACCAGTGCAAAGACTCCGGCAAGAAAGTAGAAAGCTCTGACTCATGTTCTGAGTGGGAAGATTACGAAGAGAAATAATTTTTAGTAGTTGCTTGCTGCCTGGGGCTGTCTGCCTGACATGATAACGGCATGGATGAGCGGATAGCCCCTTTACAGCGAAAACCGAAATGAAATGAAGGAATATACAATCAACGTAAGAACAGACGGGAGCGCCGTTATAGCGTCAGACCCGTGGAGTCACAGTTGCGAACTGGATGCAGACCCATTCGTTTACAAGGAAGGGATGAAGGTTGTCGATATCTTCAGTGAAGTTGTGACGATTAAGGAGATTCTAAAGTTCCCTCCTTCAAGGCCTGGCTGTTGTCCTGAGTGGAATATCCGAGTTGAGGAAAACGGGAATACCTACCGTTATACCGAGATTGCAGGCCCGTTTGTCTGTGAACTTACAAAAGAGCAGCTGAACAGGCTGGTAGGAAAGAAGGAAGAGTCAAAGGAACGTGCTGATGGCGTTTTCGAGGTCGGCGATATCGTCAAGACCAAGAAGGGTATCATGGTTCCTATTATCGACAAGGGAGAGATAAAGTCTGTGCTGTCTGACGGATGGTATGAAGTCATCCATGACGGTTTCAAGACCAATGTAAGAGGTACGGCTATGGAGCTGTTTTACAAACCAAAGTAGAGCGGATATGAAGGCATTAGAGGCAATAGGCTTAGTGGCAGGTGGAGTGCTTTGTGTCATTCTGGCATTAGCAGATATCCTGTTCATCCTGATAACAATCAATTCAGGAAAACTGGAATATGGGAAAAGGAAGTAATCAGGTCTGTATGCAATGTGAAACCGCCTTCAATGCCATCAATGGGCGTTTCTGTCGGAAGCTCAACGGGTATGTTGAGTATGCCAAAGAGCCGCCATGTGGAAAAGTCGAGTCAAACCAAAAGCAATGAGATATGAATAAAGTCAAGCATCTTAAAATGGTCACCTGTTCATGGTTCCCCATGAAGGGTTACAGGGCAATAATCATCCTTCGCTGGATGATTGTCAGGAAAGAGTGTGTCAACAAGGTTTCTCCGATTGTGAAGAACCATGAGGACATTCACTATGCACAGGAGCGTGAGCTGTGGTATATCGGTTTCTATCTGCTGTACGTGCTGATGTTCGCCTGGAACTTCCTGAAGATATGGAACTGGAGTAAGGCCTACTGTGCAGTGCCGTTTGAGGTGGAAGCGTATGCCAACGCGATGAACCTTGGATATCTGGAAAGCAGAAAACGTTTCGCATGGATGAAAGGAGGTCAGGGATGATTAGCACATTCTGCAGGGGCATAGGTTGTCTGTTGAAGAACGGTTGCCTACGCTGGTTGAGGAACCCTCTTCCAGCAGCCAAAGACGATCATGTCATAGACAAGTGTGATGAGGAATCGAGGGACTTATATGCAACGGGGGAATGACGATGGAGAAAGCAGGGAATCAGCAGACTAACGGGAGCATCGAGAACGGGAGCCCTGTCAATGCTCAGGAAGGCATGGAGTTGTTTGCCCTTGGTTATCGTAAGGCCATGAAGGACGTGAAGACCAGGCTCCTTGCATCGAGGCGTAAGATGGTGGAAGCCTACGGGAAGAGTCTCGGGACGGTTCCAGACAAGGAGGCTTACCATGGAGCGACGGCTGTCATGGCTCTGGAGGTTGAAATGCTCATTGAGGAACTGGGGAAGATTTCGACCTGAAAAAACTTGTAATTTTCCCGAAAAAACTTGCCTAAAAATTTGCATATTTGATAAATTCTTTGTACCTTTGAAGTAGCAAATAAGATAAGTTATTCACATTCAAAACTTCAAGATTATGGCAAGTACAGTTAAAAACATCGAGAGTGCAAACAAGAGTTTGGTAATGAAGGCAGCTTGGGCTATCCTCAAGAAAGCCGAGGTAAGAACGTTGAGCGAAGCCATGAAGCAGGCTTGGAAGGCCGTCAAGCTGAAGGTCGCTATGGCCAAGGGCGTAGTGAAGTTCCAGTACCGCAAGGCCAGTGGCGAGATTCGTACAGCTATCGGCACCCTGAAATCAGGTGTGGTCAACTATGAGCCGAAGGGTACAACCCGTAAGCCGTGCTACTCTACCGTCGCCTATTGGGACATCGAGAAGAAGGGCTTCCGTTCATTCTGCATCAGTCACTTACTCTGATATGGGAAAGCTGAAAAGGAAAGTCGCAAACGGTGTGGAGCTATGGGATGAAGCCCTGCTCCTTATCCGTTGCCCGAAATGCGGACGGGAGAACTGGGCGCTCCACGTAGCCACTGGCACCTGTGCATGGTGTGGCTATGACGCAAGAGAGTTATTAACGAAAGAAGAAAAGGAGAATTTATCATGATACAGAAAGTAAATCAGCAGTATTACGAAATGGGCTTCCACCTGATGTCAGGTGTGCTCGTAGATGAGACTTTGGCACCACAGCTGGATGCCATTCTTTCAGAGGCCCGTGAGAAAGCCAAGAAGCTCGTCATAGAGAACAAGGAGCACATCTTGGAAACCAATTCAAGCACCGTCTATCCCAGAGGTGAGAGGACTGACGTCTGCATATCGAAGCCAAAGGGAATGTTTGACCTCAGTCTTGAACAGAAGTTGAGCCTGATGGAGAGTGCATTGTGCGTCAAAAAGGTCGATTACGTGTTCAAGTCAGATGAGCGTGAGGTTGACAAGGCCAAGGCTCTTATCCAGAGAGCCATCGAAGACGATTTGGACGGGAAGGGAGGTAGCCTATGAGCAACACGAAGAACGTCCGGCTTGCCATGATTGACGAGCTGGTGACAAGGAACGACGCTCATGTGCGGATGATAAACGCCAGAGCGTCACAGTCACGCAAACAGATGCCTGACGATGACCGCAAAAGGTGTCAGGAGCTACGCAAGGCCAACACATGGTTGGGCAAGGCGAGGTACAGCATAGTTCAGGCTATCGCTGGAGCAGACACCGTAGAGCCGAATCCCATCACGAAGCCCATCCTTGCCGTGCGCTGTCATGAGTGCGGAGCAACCTATCTTGGCATTGCTCTTGCGTATGGTGTGGACTCGCAGCGTTCTCAGGAAATCATGCAGGCCGTGGCTGATGGTGACGAGGTGTTCTTCACAGAGGACGTGCATCTGGAGGCGTGTAAGTGCCAGAAGCCGAAGGTTGACCCACAGAGCAGGATGGATAAGGATATCTGTACGGTATGCCGTCATTGCCTGTCCTGTATGTGTGGTGAAGAGTTCGAGGACTGTAAACTGAAGGAGGCTCATGGATAAGGACGTAAAGCTGTCCTTCTCCCAGCTAAGCAAGATGAAGCACGCCGTAGGGCTGAACAACATCAATAAGCTGCCGAAGGACGGGAAGTATTCAGCTTACAGGAATTTCTATGCGACACAGAAGGAGGACGTGGATTGGGAAGAGCTTGTGAAGATAGGCCTTGCCACCCGTCGCTTCATAGAGTGGAACAAGGAGTATTGCTATCATGTCAGTCAGGCTGGGCTTGACTATCTGGGGAAGTTATTTGGTATAACCATAAAGGAAATGAAATAGAGTTATGGATAAGTTCATGTTCAACGAGCGTTTCGGTCTGCAGCAGGCAGTCTTTGATAGGTTAAAGACCGATACGAGACGAATAGAGAAATGTCTGTCTGTCCTGCCTACAGAGTTCGGTGAAGGCGAATATGTGGTTCCTCATCTGGAGAATGACAAGTTCATCGTTAGAAAGTACTGGCAGGGTGCGCTTCTCGACACCTATACCATCGTGCCGAAGTTCAAGGTCGGCGACGTCGTGGCCATTGCCCAGCGATACAAGGATGCTGGCATCGCCCCATCTACTATTGTGAAAATGATAGATGAGGGACAGAATATGTTTACGCCAGTTCCAGCCTTTGAGTCACCTGGCTGGAAAAACAAGATGTTCGTGAAGGCAGAGCTGATGCCAAAGCACGTTGAGATTACCAACGTCCGGCTTCAGAGGCTTCAGGATATCAGTGAAGAGGATTGTCGCAAGGAGGGAATCATCCCCGTAACATGGCGACAGTATCACAAGCAGGACTGGAACGACCTTTCTCCACAGCGTTATACCGACCATAACGTGTGGACTCTGTCGAAGTTCCGTGAGGGAATAGAGGACCCGTGGGCTGAGAGTGACCCAGACGAATACATGGCAGAGACAGCGAAGGCGGCGTTTGCCGTGCTCATCTTCAAGCTGATGGGCAGGAAAGTGTGGGATAGCAACCCTTGGGTGCTGGTTTATTCATTCAAACTGTTAGACTGATATGAAAGCAAAGGTAATAGACAAGGACTACTACACTCCCGATTTTGAAGTAGGTGAGGTCGTAGAGATAATGAAGGGTATGGAGGCTGACACAGCAGATATCTGGAACGCTCCGATTGGTAAGGCCTGGCTCTGTAAGAAACAAGACGGGACCTTCAGGTACAATATCCCACAGAATCTACAGATAATTGAGGCAGAGGAAGAACATTGGCAGGAGTTAAGGGAACGGGCTGCTATTGAAGTTATGCCGAAGTGTATCAAGGACGTCCAAGACCTTCTGCAGTATGGAGGGAGAGCAGGGGAAGGGACTATTCATGATGAAGCTGCAAAGTACGCAGTGATATACGCAGATGCTTTAATCAAAAGACTTAGGTACAATGGCAAAGAGAGTAAAGAGTAACTTCCTCATCATCGAGGGCAAGGCCAGCGAGTTCCTGGCAATCGGCTTCGGAGCTGGTGGCGAGACTGTTCAGGGTGTGGTAAGTGAAGGACCGTTCAAGGGCTGTAACTATATCTCTGTAGGAGGTGGAGGTTTCATGTGCTGTGACAACTGTAACAGTGGCATCCTTCCGTCAGACACCTGTTACTATGTGGCTGTGCTCAACCGTATATTCTGCAAGGAGTGTTTTGAGGACTGGCACCAGAGGGCGACATACTATCAGAAGGATGCGCCAAGCGAGAGAAGGAACTATGCAGTGACGGCTTCCAAGTTGGCCAGTATCGGAATCGAGATAGAAGAAGAGTCATGAATAAGCCTACAGACGATCAGGTACGTTGGATGGTTCATCATCCTATCCAGACGGTAATCTTCTTCCTGCTTGAACTGCCGTTCTTCATACTCTTCAAGCTGATGGATTTTATGCACTGGCTGATAGTGAAGACAGAAACCAAGGAATCACGTAGAATGAGAAGGGCAATAATGTATTACATATTAAAATCAATGAGGTCATGAATACAAGTATAGCAAACAAGGCCATGCTCCGTTTTGCCAAGGAGTATGCACAAAAGAACTGGCTGCTCGAAGGATGGGTAAGACCAGATGATTTCTGGGCAACCAAGGTTGAAAAGTTCCTGCATCCAGAGAAGCCGCAGGTGATTGAGGTGAGCTTAGTTGCTCCAGTCTTTGATGAAGACAGGGAGAAGGGGGACTACTGGCAGATTCCGAGAGTGAAGATTGACAGCTATTGGGGACACCCACGGCTCAGTGTGGTTGACAAGGAACGTAACTTCTGCTGTATCTCCTATGACCGAGAGACCAACAAATTCAAGGAAGGTCAGTTCTGGGGAGAGCACGGACTGGAGCTTGCTCAGCGAGTCAAGGCAAATATAGAGTTGTATATCCAGATGATGAAGGACGGTTACGATATGCAGATAGAACAACAAAAGCAATAGAATATGAAGAACTTACCAGAAAGCATCTTCCTCAACTTAGGAGAACTGTCTGAGGAAGATTTCAGAGAGACCGATTTTGCGGAGGCCCGCAAGGAGTGGGAAATAACGTGGTGTGAAGACAAGGTGCATGAACACGACATTGAGTATGTCCGCAAGGACCTGGCAGAAGGTTCCAAGTGGCACAGGTACGATGAAGAGAAGCCCACGAAGGAGCTGAGTGCCTTAGTGGTTCATTCAGATACGAGTTTCGCCATCCGCTATACCATCAAGGACAGAAAGGGGAACTATGCCCTGCCAAAGAGCGAGAGAGGCTATGCGCCCCTGTTCTGGATGGAGGTGCCACAGATACCAGAGGAACTAAAAAGAAGGAGAAAGTAATATGGGACATGACCAGCCACAGATGCGGTTTTTTGCCGCAGAGCTTCGCAGGGAGCTCGAGAGGACAGCAGTGGAAGGCTGCTATTGTGAAGTCGAGGACTACAATGACGGCACGGACGTACCGAAAATCAAGGTGAAGTCGAGTGCGCTCAATCCTGACCAGGCTTCTTTGTTCTGCCTTGATGAAGTGGTAGAGTACTGCACCGCAAACGAGCTGCATCACTATGTGACAGTAGAACAGCAGCTGAGCGGGACTGTCATACCAATCATCGTAATCTTCTGACGGCAGTTGCGCTTCCTCAGTACTTACCTTATTTGCTACACGGGAAGTTTTGAATGAGGGGAAGCAGCCGTCTGGGGCATCCGCTTTGGGTGCCCCTTTTTCTTAAAAAACTTGTGATTTTTCCGAAAAAACTTGCTGAAAAACTTGCATATTTGATAAAATCTTTGTATCTTTGTAATAGCAAATAAGATAAGTGAAACCCTTCAAAACTTAGAAGTTATGCAAAAGAGAACCATCATCAACAGAGTTTATAAGGCAGTTGCTCAGACAAAGGCCACGTCAAAGATGTACCACGACACTGACTGGAGTGGACTAAACGGGCTGGTTGCCGATATCACAAAGGCTGTCCCTGAGACATCGGAGCTTTCACTGGTAAGTGCAGACTATGAGGGTGTACTCGGTGAGTGTGGCCACCGCAAGGTTTACAGATATATCCTCACCGATACTGAGAACGACATCACGATTGATGTTCAGATAATCGCAAGTTTCTGTGGAACGATGGCTGACCCGATGGGCGCCTACGACCTTACGATGTTGTTGAACTAATGAAGGAGGACGAATATGGCAAGCAAACAAGAATCCCTTCAGGAATACTATCTTATGGCAAAAGAGATTGCCAGACAGGAAAAGAGTCTCGGCATTGAGCATTGGGACTTCATTTCCATCGAGAGGGACGGTGACAAGGCAGGCGAGTATGTCAGACTCTATCACTACGACCTACCGAGACAGATTGCAGAGAAATATGACTGGGTTCTACGGTGGCGTGCTGCAAAGCTACAGTGCCAATATCCTCGCTACGGTGTGCGCATCTACCATTCTCCATACAAGAAGGTGATGGGCGTGAACATCGGTATGCAAAAGGATATCGACACCTTTGTCGCTGCCAAGGCACAGTACACCAAGCAGAAGCGTATTCTTGACAATTATATATCTGAGCAGAAGGTAATGAACATTTTCTTCAGCGAAGACACGGACCAGGAGGTAATCAGGATAAAGGCCAAGCTCGAAGCAAAGAGAGAAAACATCGAACAGGCCGAGGCAAGGCTTATCGAGAAGGTTAAACAATTCAAATCACAGCAACATGGGAAGACCTCAGTCTAACGGACTTATAGAACTCGTTGATTCCAAGAGCGAGGAAAGCGGATTTTTCTGCATACAACTGGTGAGCTATCTCAACGAGGAAAGAAAGATGGGTACGCCAGAGTATGCCGACCTGTGGGAAATAAGATTTTCTCAGGCCAAGAACCACAACTGCGCATACAAGGACAAATGCCCCATCTTTGCAAAGACCAAGGCAAAGAAGCCACACGTACCGATCCAGCTGCAGCTTGATTTCTAAAACACTAACGGGAGTCGAAACATGAAAATTTCTTGTGATTTTCCCGAAAAAACTTGCTTAAAAACTTGTATATTTGATAAACTTTTCGTACCTTTGTAATAGCAAATAAGATAAATACAAACTTTCAAAACTTAGGAATTATGCAGAAGATTAGTTTGAAGAAAGAGACAATCAAGGCCATCGCAGACCGAATAAACGGTACTGAAGCCTCTGGCCAGTTGACAACTGTCACTGATGCGGAGTTCGAGCAGGACGGTTTCCTTATCATGGTAGATTACGAGGTCTATGGTGAGTGGCGTGACCAGCAGATGAGACACAGCGAGGTTCCCTATAACAACATCGAGGA
>Ga0247610_10007290_pt1 | contig 11386 bp, 7 predicted proteins | sample 174DNAGHGhighgp2_FD_193483 | JGI IMG/M metagenome (GOLD analysis project Ga0247610, IMG submission 193483) | Sheep rumen microbial communities from Palmerston North, Manawatu-Wanganui, New Zealand - 1742 DNA GHGhigh gp2 | ecosystem: Host-associated > Mammals > Digestive system > Stomach > Rumen ...
GCCTCGCAGCTGGACGGTCAGCCGGATCCCGTGCTCGGCAAGAAGCGCATCTGCCAGTTCTCCAACTTCGTCCGCGCTGTCCTCATCCACGAATCGTAAGTTAAGGAGTGAACGAATGAAGGAATGAAGGGAGGGTGTGTCAAAATTATTGACGCACCCTCTTTGTAATGAATAATTGTTGATAATTGTCTTTAATTGTTGACTATTATAAAGAATTTTGGGATAATTTTGGATAATTTTTGACTAAAAAAAAGCAATTATCGATTTTTGACACACCCTCTTACTTTCAACCCTAAACTTTCACCTCTAAATTGACGAAAAGAGCGAAAAAAGGCTTAATTTGCTAAAATTATGCACAAAAATTTGCGCATGTCATTTTTTTTTTGTACCTTTGCGCACTTTTTGTGTGTCGTGCGCGAATGTACGCGTTATGTACATGCGGAAACAAGCATATTATTAATTAAAAACAAATAAAAACAATTATGCAAAACAAAGGACTTGTTCGGTTTTTGGCAGCATGCCTTGTGCTGGTATGCGCCTATTATCTGTCGTTCTCGTTTGTGACGAGAAAGTACGACCGGAAGGCAAGAGTGTATGCAGAAGAGTGCGCTACTGTGGATGGCGTGCTCGATGAGTCTCTTGTCAAAGATTACGAGAGTAAGTATTTTGACTCCATTGCCACAAAAAATGTGTGGTTTGGTAACACCCTCAAGGAGTGCCGTGCCAAGGAAATCAACCTTGGTCTGGACTTGAAGGGCGGTATGAACGTTACCATGGAGGTGTCGGTTCCCGAGATTCTCGATGCCTTAAGCGGTCATAATACTTCAGCCAATTACAAAAATGCCATTGCTCTGGCAAAAGAGAAACAGAAAAAAAGTGACCGCGATTTCATGGATCTTTTCTTCGAATCGTTCCGTGAGACAGTGCCCGACGCTGATGAACAGCTGGAGGTTATCTTCGGTTACTCGCTCAAAGAGAAACAGGGCGACGTGGAGAGCAAAATCCGTGAAGAGGTAAACGACGCTATCAACAACTCGTTTAACGTCCTCCGTACACGTATTGACCGTTTCGGTGTTGTTCAGCCCAATATCCAGAGACTGAACCAGGCAGGACGTATCCTCATTGAGCTCCCGGGTATCAAAGAGCCGGAGCGTGTTCGTAAGCTGCTTCAGGGTAGTGCTAACCTGGAGTTCTGGGAGACCTTCGATCTGGAGGAGTTCCAGGACGCATTGAGCCAGATCAACAGCGAGTTTGCTGCTTCCGCTCCGCAAGTGGAAGAGCCGGAGAAAGAGCAGGCTGAGGCAGCAGAGGCTGATTCCGCTGCACTGGCTGCGGCCGATGAGGCAAAGCAGTTGGCTGAACTCAAACGTAATAATCCTTTGTTCTCCCTCTTCGTGCAGAATGGCGGTGGTCCGGTAGTAGGTACTGTTCATTATTCCGATACCGCAAAAGTGATGGCGATGTTGAATTCGCAAATCGCCAAATCGGTACTCCCGCGCGACTTGCGTTTCGGATGGACGGTTAAACCCGTGGACGATAGAGGAGTCCTTTTCGAGCTGATTGCGCTCAAAGCGCAGCGTAACGGACGTGCCAGCCTGGAGGGTGACGTGATCACCGATGCGCGTGCGGAGTATTCGCAAGTAGGTACTTCTGCGGAAGTAAGCATGGCAATGAATTCCGAAGGCTCGAAAAAATGGCAGCAGTTGACCAAAGAGAATGTAGGCAAATGTGTAGCTATCGTGCTGGACGGCTATGTATATAGTTTCCCGAGAGTACAGACGGAGATAGCCGGTGGACGTAGCCAGATCACCGGTAACTTCACCATTGACGAGGCGAAAGACTTGGCGAACACCCTCAAATCGGGTAAGATGCCTGCGCCTGCTCGTATTATTCAGGAGGATGTAGTGGGACCGTCGCTCGGTCGTGAGTCGATTCAGGCAGGTCTCTGGTCCTTCGTGTTGGGCTTCGTGCTCATCCTGCTCTATATGATTTTCTACTATGGCTGGATTCCGGGTCTCATTGCCGATGCTGCATTGTGCTGCAACCTCTTCCTCTTGGTAGGTATCCTTGCTTCCTTCAATGCCGTACTGACCTTGCCGGGTATCGCCGGTATCGTCTTGACGATGGGTATGGCGGTCGATGCCAACGTGCTTATCTACGAGCGTATCCGTGAGGAACTCCGTTCCGGAAAGGGTATGCGCAAGGCTATTGATGACGGTTTCAAGGGAGCTATCTCCGCTATCGTTGATGCCAACGTGACCTCTTTCTTGACCGGTGCTATTCTGGCGTACTTCGGTACGGGTCCCATCAAGGGCTTCGCCGTTACCTACATGATCGGTATCATCTCCTCTTTCCTCACAGCGGTGTTTATCACACGTCTCTTGTTGGATGACTATGCAAAGCGTGACAATGCGAAAGAGTTGAGCTTCACTACCGCGCTGATGAAAAACTTCCTCCAGGGTATCCACTTCGATTTCGTGGGTGCACGCAAAGTGGCTTACTGCGTTTCCGGTGCATTGGTTATCTTTGCTATCCTCGGTCTGGAGCCGCATATCTTTGGCAAACTGAACCTCGGTATTGATTTCTCCGGTGGACGTAATTATGTCGTTCGTTTTGACAAATCGGTTAAGACACAGGAGGTTCGCGAAGTGCTGATAGATGCGTTCAGCAAGGATGCTGAAGAGCGCGGAATAGACGAGACGCTGGCGCTTAACGTAATTACTTTCGGTAACGATGCCAATCAGGTTCGTATCTCTACCAACTATCGTATTCATGACGAATCGGTAGAGGCGGATGAGGAAATCAATACCTTGCTCTATAATAGCAGCAAGCAGTTCCTCAGCGAAGGGGTTACACTCGATGATTTCTGCTCCACCGAATCGAATGCAGAGGTAGGAATCATGCAGAGTCAGAAAGTGGGTCCGGCTATCGCGGATGATATCAAGACCAGTGCTGTTTGGGCTATCTTTGCCGCATTGATAGGTATCTTCCTCTATATCCTGCTCCGCTTCCGTAATTTCGCTTATTCCGTTGGTGCTATCGCAGCCCTGGCGCACGATACCGTCATCATCCTCGGTTTGTATGCTATTCTCTGGAAGATCATGCCGTTCTCTATGGAGATCGACCAGGCGTTCATCGCGGCTATCCTGACCGTTATCGGTTATTCAATCAACGATACCGTGGTCATTTTCGACCGAGTACGCGAGTACAACGGACTCTATCCGAAACGCGAGAAGAAAGTGAATATCAACGATGCGTTGAACAATACCTTGAGCCGTACGTTCTCAACCTCTATGAGTACCTTCGTGGTATTGCTCGCTATCTTCATCTTCGGTGGCGAGACCATCCAGGGATTCGTGTTCGCACTCCTCATGGGTGTCATCGTTGGTACTTATTCGTCTGTGTTCATCGCTTCGCCGATTGCTTATGATATTCAACGTGCTCAGGAGCGCCGCGCAGAGAAAAAAGCAGCGCTGAAAAAATAAGCCAACAGCCAACAGCTAATAGCTAACAGCCAACAGCTAACAGCTAATAGCCAACAGCTAACAGCTAACAGCCAACAGCTAACAGCTAATAGCCAACAGCTAACAGCAAACAGCCAACAGCCAATTATGAACAATGATTTTCTGAAATTTGCTGTATCGCAGGGTTTGAACTCCATGCATGTAGAGAACGTCATGTCCCGCAGCATGGAGCAAACCCGCGCGAGCGGCGGATATATTTCGCCGACTATTCTGGAGGAACGCCAGCTCAACGTGACGCAGATGGATGTGTTCAGCCGGTTGATGATGGACCGTGTTATCTTCCTTGGGACTGAGGTGAACGATTATACGGCGAATGTCATCCAGGCACAGTTGCTTTATCTGGACTCCGTGGATAGCGAACGCGATATCAATCTCTATCTCAATACCCCTGGCGGTTCGGTTTATGCCGGTCTCGGTATCTATGACACCATGCAGTTCGTCAAGGCGCGTGTAGCTACTATCTGCACCGGACTCGCCGCTTCCATGGGAGCGGTCTTGCTGGTAGCCGGTGAGAAAGGAATGCGCGCAGCACTGCCCCATAGCCGGGTCATGATTCATCAGCCCCTCGGAGGTATTCAGGGACAGGCATCCGATATCGAGATTACAGCCAAAGAAATCCTCAAACTCAAAGAAGAACTCTATCAGATCATCTCTGACCATTCGGGCAAACCGATGGAGCAAATCCGCCAGGATGCCGACCGCGATCATTGGATGACATCCCGTGAGGCGCTTGAGTATGGTATGATAGACAAACTCTATATCCATAAAGAGTAATGGCAAAGAAAGTTCAGGAAGTATGCAGTTTCTGCGGTCGCCCGATGCCGGAGATGTTCTCCGGCTTGAGTGAACATGTGCTCATTTGCCGGGAGTGCATAGAGACGGGGCATCAGATGGTGGCGACAATGCCGAAAAAGCATAATCCGCAGGATAATACACTCAGTATGGACACACTGCCTGTGCCGTCGGAGATAAAGGCGTTTCTCGACCAGTACGTGATAGGACAGGATGAAGCCAAACGGTTTCTTGCCGTGGCTGTGTATAATCACTACAAGAGAGTGCTGCAGCAGGCAACTAATGATGACGTCGAGATCGAGAAAAGCAATATCCTCCTCGTCGGTTCTACCGGCACAGGCAAGACACTGCTTGCGCGTACGATTGCCAAAATGCTCAAAGTGCCTTTCGCTATCGGTGATGCTACGGCGCTTACCCAGGCGGGATATGTCGGAGAAGATGTAGAGTCTCTCCTTGTTCGTCTTCTTCAGGATGCCGACTATGATGTGACGAAAGCGCAAAGAGGCATCATTTTTATTGATGAGATAGACAAGATTGCCCGCAAATCAGAGAATATGTCCATCACCCGTGACGTGAGTGGCGAAGGCGTGCAGCAAAGTCTGCTCAAGATGCTTGAGGGTTCGATAGTCAACGTACCGCCACAGGGAGGACGCAAACATCCGGAGCAGGAACTCATTCATGTGGATACCAAGAATATACTCTTTATTTGCGGAGGTGCGTTTGATGGTATCGAGCGGAAGATCTCCCAACGCATGAATACCCAGACAGTCGGCTTTGCTGCGCAGCAGGAGGCGTCGCGGGTGGACAAGAATAATCTGCTCCAGTATATAGCTCCCCAAGACCTCAGATCGTACGGACTGATTCCCGAAATCATTGGGCGTCTGCCGGTTCTGACTTACCTGCATCCCCTCAATAAAGAGGCACTGCGGAATATCCTTACGGAACCTAAAAACGCTCTTACCAAGCAGTATAAGAAACTGCTGGCGATGGATAATGTGACGCTTACGTTCGACGATGATGCGCTGGATTACATTGTGGACAAGGCAATCGAGTACAAACTTGGAGCGCGCGGGTTGAGAGGACTCATGGAGACGGTAATGACCGACCTGATGTACGAACTGCCGAGCCATAAGAACATACATGCCTCACAAAGTTTCACCATTACGAAAGAGTACGTGGAGCAGAAACTGGACGTACAGAAACTGGTACAATTAAAAAACGCGAGTTAACCTCGCGTTTTTTAATTCTCCATTCTCCATTCTCCATTCTCAATTCTCAACTCTCAATTCTCCATTCTCCATTCTCAATTCTCAAAATCCGCTATAAATAATCTCTAACTGCATGCCGTTCTTGGCGGAGCGGATCTTGGTGGCAGACATTGTCTGCTGCTGACGTACGGAAGATACGGTGGTAGAGGAATACGATGTTGCGCTGGTCTCTATGCTTACCGGCACTAACAGCATATCCAATATGGAGTCGTTGCTTTCTTTGCGCAACTGATTCGTCAGAAATTGCGATAAATCATAGGAATAGTAGTAGGTCTCGTTCCCTACAGAGTCAGTCGCTTGGGTCAGTGTGCCTAATAGTGCGCAGGTGTCGGTAGGCAGTTCGCGGTTCTTGAAAAAACGCTCCATGCTCTCTTCTTTGACAAGCAGCATGTACCCTGCCGGCTGTAACCAGTCATTGCGGGTCACATCGCTTGACGAACCGGAGAAGACATTCTCTACATTCACTTTTACTTGGGCCTTGTTTACATAAGGACGTTTGGTCACAGAGGTCGTCTCGTTGATATCCACATCCATATGCTGCATGATGGTATCCGCTATCTGAGACATCGGGATGCGCAGACGCGTATATACGCCCGCGGGTGCGATAATATAATTATAGGTGTCTGAATCTTTCTGCAAGGTCTCCACCAACTGGCGTTTGTCCTCGTATTTCAAATGGTTCACCGTGCGGACCTCTGAATTGGCGTAGAATGCTTTCATGTCATGTACGATAGTGTCACGACCGGCTTTGGAGTAACTGAAATGGTAATATACGCCGAGCGCGATGTCCGATATGTTGAGCATCGTTGAGGAACCGAACGAACTCTCAATCAGGATGCCGTTGAATTGTTCGTTGAATTTCTCCTGACTTTCAAAGGACTGGATGGATGCAAAATGACGCATAAAATCGTCGTTCACTCGCATTCGTATCATCGGGGTGTACCTGCCGTCGCTTCCTTGGATGGAATCCAGCCGCTCGGATGCAACCACAATACGGTGGTTGGTCAGAATACTCTTGCTACGGGAGCAGTAATCGCTGATATTCAGGTCGGTGGGATAGGTTCCTGAATAGCGGAAAGTTTTCTTGTCCATCATATAGGCGTCTATCGACATCGGCGATAAATCGTCGCCTTCCCAACTGCCGTAGTACATGAATAAGCATACCGAATCAACTGAATCCACAGCAAAACCTGCCGGATAATGGTAGCCCTCCGGACAAGCGAGTTGGGTCAGTATGGAGGCGCGCAGTAAACCGTAATCCGTTTCTATTTCTCCCAAGAGGAATGAATCGGCTTGTGATATAATGGCATTGCAACTGTCTATGCCCGAATGAAACACAAACGTGTCTGCCAATACAATAATCCTGTCCTCCGCGTCAAGCACAGACTGACCCGTATCGGCAACATCGTTCTTGCATGCAGCCATACAGCAGAGGACGGAGACTATAATTCCTATGAGTGTTAACCGCTTAATCATTTTCTTGTGTATTCTGACCTGTCAAGCTTTGAAGAAAATCCCATTGACGTTTGGCAGCCGCAACGATGTCTTCTGTTTCCTCGTATGCCAAGATCGGCTTGCCTTTCGTCTCTGCGTAGTTGGCAACACGCTGGTTAACCTTCGGTGTGGCATAGATAATCGCATCCGAATAGTCCACCGCCAGACGCATCAACTCCTCATAACCTACAGGAAAACCGGCAATGGAGCGTACATCCGTGTTGGTAATGCCGTCGATACGCAACTTCTCTGAAAACTTTGTAGGGAAAGGTTTCTGATATTCGTTGTCGTCCAACATCAGAACAATCTTTGAGTTCGCGAAAAACGGCTCGTCGTTGTATGCCCGTTTCAGATACAAAGGGGCAAGAGCGCTCATCCAGCCGGAGCATAGAACGACATCCGGGGTCCAACGCAGTTTTTTGACCGTCTCAATAGAACCGCGGGCATAGAAAATCACACGATTGTCATTGTCCGCATATTCGGTGCCCGTCTCATCTGCAACACCCTTGCGGCGATGGAATAAATCGTCATTGTCAATGAAATAAATCTGGATACGAGCCGATTGAATAGAGGCTACTTTGATGAGCAGAGGATGATCCGAATCTTCGATAATCAGGTTCATGCCTGACAAACGGATTACTTCGTGCAACTGGTTGCGGCGCTCGTTTATATCGCCGAACTTAGGCATGAAAGTACGGGTCTCGTAACCATGAGCTTGGAAATACTCCGGCAACTGACGGTTTAATAGGCGGATCGGAGTCTCTTCCGATAGATAAGGGTATATCTCTTGGGAGATAAATAGGATTCGATTCGGCTCTTTCATAGGGTCTCTTTTTGTTTATGCACATTCTTTCGCGCTACAAAATTACAAAAAATAAATGACATAACGAAAAAAAATCACAAAAAAGTGACGAAAAATTTTATTTTTTGACAAATTTTCACTAACTTTGCACGTTTTTTTGAAAAATGAGTACCCAATTTTGTAAAACAATATGCAAATTATTACTACTAAAAAAGAATTACAGGCAATGGTTGCTGCGTGCAAAGCAACCGGGAAAACAATTGGTCTGGTGCCTACGATGGGAGCCTTGCATGAAGGACATGCTTCTCTCGTCAAACGAGCCGTAAACGAGAATAACGTCTGCTTTGTCTCCGTATTTGTCAATCCCACTCAGTTTAACAACAAAGAAGACCTCGAAAAATATCCGAGGAATATCAAGCGGGATGCCGAATTGCTCGAATCCATCGGGGCGGATTTCGTGTTTGCCCCTACTCCTGAGGAGATGTATTCGTCCGAGGAAATGAATACAAGGTTTGATTTTGATTTTGCCGGACTCGACCAGGTGATGGAGGGCAAAATGAGACCCGGACACTTCAATGGTGTTGTTCAGGTTGTCAGCAGGCTGTTCTACCTTGTCAAACCCGACAAAGCTTATTTCGGAGAAAAAGATTTTCAGCAGCTTGCCATCATTCATCACATGGTGGAGCATAGTTCTCTTGCCGGTACGTTCGGCAATCTTGAAATCACCGGATGTCCCATTGTTCGTGAGCAATCGGGATTAGCACTTTCCAGCCGGAATGAGCGCCTTTCCCAAAAAGAAAAACAAACCGCAGTGGCTATCTCAAAAACGCTTTTTTGTTCGTTGGAATGGGCGAAAATGAAAGATGCAACAGTTGCTCAGGTGCAGCAGAAAGTGATAGACGCCGTTAATGCGGTTCCGGGGCTGGAAGTGGAGTATTATGAAATAGTGGATCAGACAACCTTGCTCCCTACTGATACCTTCAACCACGCCATCGGCTGCATCACCGTTTGGTGTGGACCCGTACGCTTGATAGACAACATCAAATACTAAAAAATCTAGAATATCTAGAGCATCTAGGACATCTAGACTATCTAGGACATCTAGAGCCTCTATACTATCTGGACTATCTATCGCCTATGCGAATTGTCTGTGACCGATACATACCTTTCCTTCCGGAAGCCGTTCAAACGGAATGGGGCGATGTGGAAATCATTCCGTTGAAACCGGAGGAAATAGACCATTCCGTGCTCCGGGAAGCCGATGTTTTAGTTATACGTACGCGTACTCAAGTGAATGAACAGTTGCTGAAAGGTACAAAAGTCCGTTTGGTATGCACGGCAACTATCGGGTATGACCATATAGATACTGCTTGGTGCGACGAACAGGATATCCGATGGGTATCCTGTCCCGGGAGCAATGCGCAAGCTGTATGTGACTATGTGGAAGAAGTGCTGCAAGAAATTACAAATCACCAATTACAAATTACAAATACACCTGTGTTAGGCGTGGTTGGCGTTGGTCATGTAGGATCGCTCGTGGCGCAAATGGCGGAGAAGAAAGGGCTCCGGGTAATTCTTAATGACCCACCCAAAGGAATAGGAGAATCCATCGATTTCATCGCAAAAAACTGCGACATCATTACCTTCCATGTTCCCTTAACATCAAACATAAAACATCAAACATATCACCTTTGTGATGGGTCGTTTCTCTCCCAATGCAAACCGGATGCGCTTATCATCAATGCCGCACGGGGAGGTGTAGTGGACGAGCAGGCATTGGTGCGCAGCGGTCATCCCTATGTGCTGGATACATGGGAGAACGAACCTGATATTGATAAACAGGTCTTGCAGCATGCTGTCCTTGCTACCATGCACATCGCCGGTTACTCATGGGAGGGGAAACGCAATGCTTCGCAGATGTGCCTCAATGCTATCGCGGATACGTTCGGCTTGAAACCTATAGATATTTTATCAACCCGGTATGACGGTCTGATAAGTGAAGTGGGCGACTCTTCTCCGGGCTGGATATCCCGTATAACCGAACAACTGAAAACCCATCCGGACCGGTTCGAATCCCTCCGCAAGTCATATGCCCTGCGTTAAAATGCGAAAATGAAAAAGTGCAAAAAACCTGTTCTGGAGGATTGCACTCTTGAACCGGATGCAAATCGGGCTTTTGCGAAAATCAAAGTTCACCGGGTGCTTGTAAGATAGAAATTGGCTGATTTTGTGTAGTTTTGCTATATTTATCTTGCAAAAACAACTTTTTTTACATTTTTTCTGCCTGATATTTTGTCTGTTTAATTTTTTTTCGTAACTTTGCATGCCCTTTGTGCAAAGGTAATTAGTATATTACTCATAACACATAAATATTATAAGGGAAAAAAATATTATAAGGGAAAACGCCCCATAAATACAGCATGCGTGAGGTGGTCAAATATGAGCAGGTAAAGGACATAATCATCGTTTTTGGGGCATTGCCGGTGGTTTTTTAGATCAAGAAAATAAGAAGCTCAAAAGAGATTCAAAAAGATATGAATGCAACTCTGAAATATGAAGCCAAGAATCAGCCTACGACTTTGTCGCAGGAATTTGCTTCGGTGCTGCAAATCATTGAGACACGCAGAACCCAGGCGGTGCAGGTGGTGAACCAGGCGTCTTTACTGACAGCATGGGAGGTGGGTGCATTTGTTTCAGATAGAATCAAGAATGCTGCTTGGGGTGCCAAGGTTGTACAGCAATTAGCGGAGTATATCCATACGCAAGATCCGACATTGAAAGGATGGAGTAAGATTACCATATATCGAATGGTAAAGTTCTACGAAACATATAGTTCTGTTCGATTTGTAGAACGTGCCCAATCGCTCAAACTTATCACGGCGTCAGAGGATATTGTCTCGCCTGAAACCGCACAAATAGTTTCAATGCCATTGAAACAAATTGGGCACGACGTAATTGTTTCAACGCCATTGAAACAAATGCCAAATTTTTTGCTGAAAACTTCTTGGAGTAATCATGTAGAGATTTTTACAAGATGTTCAACTATAGATCAGCAGATATTTTATATCTTGTATGCTGAATATGAGCATCTAAAGTTTAAAGAACTCGAACGCGCTATTAAAACGGATGCATATTCCCGTGTGCTGAGCGACAAGAAATTGCAATCTGCGATGCTTAAAGAGACCTATCCGCAGGCAGATGTATTGCTGAAAGATAGAGCAATCTTGGAGTTCTTGGGCTTACCGCAACGGTACAAAGAGTCGAAATTGCGTAAGGAGATTGTATCGCACATGAAGGATTTTATTCTGGAAATGGGTAAAGATTTCCTCTTTGTAGATCAAGAACATACGCTTGAGGTGGGTGGTCAGAATTTTCGTTGCGACTTGTTGTTCTACCATCGCGCGTTGCAGTGTCTCGTGGCAATAGAGCTCAAAACGACTACGTTTGATCCGCGTGATTTGGGGCAATTGGAGTTTTATTTGGAGGCACTGGACCAAACAGAGAAG
>Ga0247610_10007292_pt1 | contig 11385 bp, 9 predicted proteins | sample 174DNAGHGhighgp2_FD_193483 | JGI IMG/M metagenome (GOLD analysis project Ga0247610, IMG submission 193483) | Sheep rumen microbial communities from Palmerston North, Manawatu-Wanganui, New Zealand - 1742 DNA GHGhigh gp2 | ecosystem: Host-associated > Mammals > Digestive system > Stomach > Rumen ...
ACAAAAGGATTTCTTAGAAGGCTTAATCGGCACTGCTGGTATGAATGTTATGAGAATGAACCTTTCTCATGGTGATCATGTTGAACAAGGATTTAGAATTAAAAACGTTAAAGCATTAAATGCTGAAAAGGGCTGGTTCACAGGTATGATCTTAGATACTAAGGGACCTGAAATTAGAACTGGTTACTTAGAAAATGATGAACCTGTTATGATTCATAAGGGTGATGTATTAAGAATCACTATGGATTATTCTTATTTAGGAAATGCAAAGAAGATTGCTATTTCTTATCCAGGTTTATATGATGATATTTCTGTTGGTGGAAGAATCTTAATCGAAGATGGCTGCTTAACTTTAGTTGTTAAAGAAAAAGATGAAACTCATAAAGAATTAGTTTGTGAAGCACAAAATGACAGAAAATTAAAGAATAAGAGAAACTGTAATGTTCCAGGCGTTATTTTAAATATGCCTTATATCTCACCAAAGGATAAAGACGATATTGAATTTGCTTGTGACCAAGACTTAGATTTCATTGCTGCATCATTCGTTAGAAGACCAGATGATATTAAGCAATTAAGAGCTTTACTTGCTTCAAAAGGCAATTCTCATATTAGAATCATTTCTAAGATTGAAAACCAAGAAGGTGTTTCTAATATGGAAGAAATTATCAAATTATCTGATGGTGTAATGGTTGCTCGTGGTGACTTAGGTGTTGACGTTGATGCTTGGGATTTACCTGCAATTCAAAAAGATATGATTTTCTTAGCTCAATCTCAAGGTAAGATTGTTGTTACAGCTACTCAAATGTTAGATTCTATGCAACAAAATCCAAGACCAACTAGAGCTGAAGTATCTGACGTTCATAATGCAGTATTAGATGGTACTTGTGCTACAATGTTATCAGGCGAATCTGCTCAAGGTGATTATCCATTTGAAGCTGTTTCATATATGTCTAAGATTGATGAAAAAGCAGAAGATGATATTGATCATGAACAAATGATTAAGAACGTTGTTGATTGCAAAGAAAATGTTAATGAAAAGGATGCAATTGGTTTAGCAGTTGCTACATTAGCTAATGCTTATGATATTAAAGCATGTGTTGCTGAAGGTGATGTTGAATTTGCTTTAGCATTATCTCAATATAGACCAGCTACAGATATCTTCTTTGCTTGTGATAACGCAGCTGATTGTCGTACATTATCAATCGTTTGGGGTGTACAAGCTGTATTAGGTAACATTAATGATGCTTATGCTAAAGCTAAAGCTTGCTTAGGCTTCACTAAAGATGATAAGGTTATCAAAGCTACTTCAACAAAATTTGAATTATTAGATGCTGAATAATTAAAACAAAAGACGGATTGATTTCCGTCTTTTATGTTGTTTTATAAACTAAATATATTAAAAAAAATCCTCCTTTTGAAAATGTAATTGCGTTGTTCATTATTATCAAAGGAGGATTTTTATGTTAAATGCTGAACTATTATCTAAATTTAATATTAATTTTTTATCTATCGACTTAGACAAATCATATTTTAAACCAAGTTCAAGCACAAATAATTATACCATAGAGTTGTTTTAAAAAGAATTAATTATATTATTTTTTTATCAATTTATTTTTTATCATCGTTTTATTATCATACATTATTTTATCAGCTCTATCTAATACATCTGATAAATATAAATCATAATATTCATTATATTTAGTAAAACCAAATGCTAAATTAACTTCATTCTTTTCAATGTTTTTATAATTTTTGTGAGCAAATTTATCAACTATTTCATCAGCTTTTTTATATTGTTCTTTTTCAATAATGACAACAAATTCATCTCCACCTGTTCTGAAAATAGAACAATTTTCAAAACATTCATTTAATAAATTATATGCTGATTTAATATATTCATCACCTTTAATATGACCGAATGTATCATTAACATATTTTAATTCATTAATATCTAATAATACGACTCCAAATTCATATTTGTGTCCTGATGAAATCATTTCATTAATTCTATTTTCTTCTTCTAAGAATGAATATTTATTTAATGCACCTGTCATACCATCTCTTCTAGCTAAAAGTTTTTCTTTTTCTAAAATTGATTTGTATTCATTTTGTAATTTCACTTCTTTATCGATATTACTTATACCAATTATTATATGTTTTTCATCTGATGGAAGAAGTACAGCCTTAAGTAAAACATGAATAGGTTGATTATTAATTAATAATCTATAATAAAATGAATATGTTCCTTTTTTTACATTAGCAATAACTGTTTCTTTTTCTAATTTTTTTCTAACTAATTCAATATCTTCCTTATGAATAAACTTTTTAGCATTCTTATAAGCATCATTAAAGAAATCTTTTCCTGATTTTGATAATTTAAATGTTTGATATTCCTTAGAAGAAGAATATTCAATATATTCCCCTGTTTCAATATCAACATTATATATTGATAAATAATCATTAGAAGATAAAGATAAGCTTGAATTAGATAAAATTTCACTCATTGCTTTTGTATAATTTAGCTCCATCTTTTTATAATTATCAATATTACTTACAGCAATTAAAATATGGTCATTATCATCAGGCATATAAAATGCTTTAAGCATAACATAAATTGTCTTATCATTAATTACTAATCTATATTGTAAAATATAAGCATTGTTTTTATTTATTTCTGCCATTATTTTATTTTTATTAAAATTTTTTAAAAATAAATCAAGATCTTCTTTATGAACAACCTTTTTAGCATTTTTAATTGAAACATTAAAAAAATCTTCGCCAGCTTTTTCGATATTTAAGCTTTGATAATTAGAACTTGATACAAATTCTACGAAATCATCATTTTTAATATTTATATAATAAATTGATAAATAATCATTTGCTAAAGCCTTAGCTATTTTTGAATATAAATTATCATTAATTGTTTTTTCATTTAATTGTTTAAATAAATCATAATCTAATCTATCAGATAAATTAATTAATTCATTTAAATTATTTAATAAATCTTCATTATTTAATTTATTTAAGGCATCACTATCTTTTTTTATTATTGCCTTTTCTTTTAAATTATTTAATATATATTCAAATAAATTTTTCATTTTAACATCCCCAATTATTAAAATTAAAACCTTGTATTTATTTTAGCACAATTTTAGCATTTTTAAAATTATTTGAAAAAATTATAGAAAAAACAAAAAATATTAAATAAAATTTTAAACTATGGTATAATATAAGAAACATGGATAAAATATTTAAAATGGAGGGTTCTTATGAAAAGAAGATATCTAAAATTTTTAATATTAATATCATTTCTACTTTTATTTATTAATATATTGCCAAATAAAGCTTATGCTGAATCTTATTTAGCAGATAAAACAGAAATACCTGTTGAATTGGAAGTATCTGGAGCTGAGGCTTTATGTCAAACATCTGATGGATTTGTGTGGATTGCTCAATATTCAGGATTGACAAGATATGATTCAAAGGAATATGTTACATATAAAAGCTTTACTGAGAATGGAATAACATACGACATTATAAATGTTAGAAAGCTTATAAATAATGGAAATGATTTATATATTTTAACAAAAGAAGATGTATTTAAATATTCTAATAATTCATTTTCACATATTAATATAGGTGATGATTTTCAAGAATTATTAGATTTCGCTTTTGATGATGAAAATAGATTATTATATATTTGTTCTGATAATGGATTAATAATTTATAATATTGATTTATCTAAAGCAGAAGTAGTAGAAAATACTATTGGTCAAAAGATAAGTGATGTTGTTATTGATAAAAAAAGAAATAGATATTATTATCTTTTATTTGATGGTGCATACAATAATAATCATGAAAAAGTTTTTGATAATTCATTGATATTAGAAGCATATATTTATGATGATACAATGCTATTTTGTTTAGTAAATGGTATCATTAGATATAATTTAGCTACTAATTCTTTATATGATACACAATATGATATGGTTACAGATCATGTTAATATTGCATTGTATTCAGAAAAAGATAAGATGCTATTTGTAGGCTGTGATAATGTTGGTATTGTTTGTATAAGTGAAAATGGTGAATATCAAACTGCTAGTAACCTATTAAATAAAAAAGAAATTGTAGACTTAATGATAGATTATGAAGGCAATTTATGGTTTGCAAGCCATGATACATCATCATCTGGTGTATCATTTATAACAAAGAATGCTTTATTAAATTTATTATATGATGATGAAATTTGGCAATCTGATATATATAAAAATGCTAGTAAAACAGTTTATGCTATGAAAAAGCATGATGATATATTATATGTTTGCTTAGGAAAAACTGGATTATTATTATTTGATTTAAAACAAAATAAAATTATACCATCTACAGGCGATAATATTGTTATTGAAAAATTAAAAGAATATCATAATGAAAATGGATTAAGCTTTAAAGTAGATATTAGAGATGTAGAAGAATATAATGGTAAATTATATTTTGCTGATTATGGTGTAGGCTTAGTTGAATTTGATCCTTCAAATAATGAATTAAAAGTTTATGATTTAAATTATTTTAATGATAAATCTAATATATTAAATATTATTGATTCGACAAAAACTCATTTAACAGGTGATTTGTTAAATTTAAGATGCTTAAGATCATTTAATGGTTTCTTAGTTTGTGGATATCAATCTGGTGGTGTTTATAAATTTAAGGATGGAAAAATATCTGTTGTTCATACAGATAAGAGTACGTTGTTTATAAATAAGGATGAATCAAATAATGTATTATTCAATAATACATCTGGTGTTTATAGAGTAGCAAATGATTTTAATTCATTTGAAGAAATTGAAAAAATAGAAGGCGTTAGTGGTAATGTATTAAAATTTTTAGCTGCTGATAATAGATATTATTATAATTTAAATGGTAGATTTTTCTATGCTGAATATAAAGACGGGAAATATATTAATAAAGAAATAATAATACCTTATATTAAAGGTTCTATTGTTGAAATTTCTAAAGTAAAAATTAAAAAATTAGATGGTAATATTGAATATAAATATGTTATTTCAAGCTTAACTCAAATTTATATTATTGATTCATTAGATGATTCAAATATAGATTCACAAGGTAAGATTATTAAATATGAAATATTTGATGATACAAATGGATTAAAAAATATTCAATCAAATACATCAGGATTTTATGATGAGGATAACTCAAAATATTATTTTCAAACAACAGAAGGTATATTTGTTTATGATTTTAATAATGAAGAAATAGAAACAATTCCTGTTAAAATCAAAATCAATTCAACAAATATTGATGGTAATCCTGTTTATGGTAATGAAATTAAATTAAATCAAAATGTTAATCGTTTAGCATTTAATGTTTCTGTTTTTGGATTTAAACCAAATAATGGATATTCAATTTATTATAAGCTTGATGGTGTTGATGCAGAATATAATCTATTATCAAGTGAAACCCAAACAATTTCTTATACAAATTTAGCTGGTGGAAAATATCAATTCCATGTTTACGCAGTTGATTCATTAGGTCAACAAAGTAATCATGTTGATATAACAGTTGAAAAGGATAAAAAAGTCACTGAAACTGTTTGGTTCTGGGTTTTAATGGTTGTTATAGGTTTAGTATTAATTGGTATATTGAACTTAATAATTATTTTAAATAGAACTAGAAAAGCAAAGAGAAAAGAAGCAGAATTAAAAGCTATAACAATCGAATCAATTGAGGCAATTGCAAGAACAATCGACGCTAAGGATACATATACAAATGGTCACTCTATAAGAGTTGGATATTTCTCAAGAATTATCGCAAAAGAGCTTGGTATGCAAGGTGAAGAATTAGATAATTTATATTATATAGCTTTACTTCATGATATCGGTAAAATTGGTATTCCAGATGCAATATTAAATAAGCCTGGAAGACTTACTGATGAAGAATTTGCAATAATGAAATCTCATACAACTAAGGGTGCAAAAATCTTAGCTGATATATCAACAATTCCAAATATCGTTGAAGGTGCTAAATACCATCATGAGCGTTATGGTGGAGGAGGCTACCCTGAAGGATTAAAAGGAGAAGATATTCCTTTTGTAGCAAGAATTATTTGTTGTGCTGACTGTTATGATGCGATGGCTACAAAGAGAGTATATAAAGAACCATATTCAAAAGAAAAAATTATTGATGAATTTGAAAAATGTAAAAATACTCAATTTGATCCAAAAATTGCAGATGTTGTAATTGAATTAATTAAAAATAATAAATTAAGAGATGGATTTGAATTAAAATCTGAAAATAAAGATAAGGCTGAAGGCTAACGCTTTCAGTTTTATTTTTAAATTAAAATTAAATCTATATAAAACTTCTAATTTATGATATATTTATTATGTATCTATAAATTAGGAGTTTTTTATTATGAAATATTTAATTGTATCAGATATCCATGGTGGTGGATTAGAAGCTGAATTTATTATAAAAAAATTTTTAGAAGAAAAATGTGATTATTTAATTTGCTTAGGTGATGTATTATATCATGGACCAAGAAATGACCTACCAGCTACATATAATCCTAAAATGGTTATAAAATTATTAAATGAATATGCTAATAAGATTATTTGTGTTAAAGGAAATTGTGAAGCAGAAGTAGACCAAATGGTTTTAGATTTTGAAATATTAGATTCATATGATTCATATTTAAATGGTCTTGATTGTCATTTTGAGCATGGACATCATTTAGATTTATATGAAGGAAAATGTGATATTTTATTTTCAGGACATACTCATATTCCTTTATGTGAAAAAGAAAAAAATTATCTTCATATGAATCCTGGTTCAATGACTTTACCTAAAAATAACTCAAAAAAGAGTTATATTTTATGGGATGGACATAATATAAAATGTCTTGATATGGATAATAATATTGTTTTTGAATATAATTATTAAAAAATTTTTATAAAAATGAAAAAACCTTTCTATTATTTATATAGAGAGGTGTTTTTTTTATGAAGAAAAAAGAAATATTGATAATAATATTGATAATTTTAATAACATTAGGTGTGGCATTTTCATCAACTATAATTGATTTTTTTAAAAAGGATGATGTGATAATTGAAGAAGAAAAAGAAGAAAAATTTATTACAATTAATTTTAAAGGAGAATTATTAAAAGAATTTGAAATTAAAACAAAAAAAGGTATAACTTTTGCATATTTATATCGCTTTTTAGAAAATTATTTAAATTCTTATAGCGTAATTGATATTGATTTTAATGAAACATATAATGAATCAACAACAATTATAATAAAATCAAAAGATTATAAAGAAGAAATAGTAGAAGATTTAAGTAATAAGATTAATATAAATCAAGCTTTACAAAAGGAATTAATTAAATTATATGGAATAGGAGATAAAAGGGCTTTAAGAATAATTGAATATAGACAAAATAAAAAAATAGAAACATTTGAAGAATTACAAAAATTAATTGAGGTATCTGATTATGTTATTGAACAAATTAAAAAAGAAGCCTTTTTATAATAATTTTCATATAATTCTATTTTCAATTATTTTATTATTAATTGGGATAAAATATAAATTTATTTTAATATTTTTAGCTTTATATTTAATATTTATAATGATTAAATTTAAAAAATTATTTATACCTTCAACCATTTTAATATTATTTCTTTTTATTGAAATAACAACAATTAATTTAATAAATAAGCCATCTAATAATTTGATAGCTAAAATAGATCAAATAGAAGATAATGGATATATAATTGATTATAATTTTTATAAAATAAAAATAATTGATAAATCTAATTTTGACTATATTCCAGGTGATAAAATTGAAATTAATTTAGAATATCAGGATATAAAAGAAAAAAGCTATTTAGAAGATTTTGATTATAAAGAATATTTAAAATCAAATAAAATATTATATTTAGCTAAAGCAATTAATTCTAAAAAAATATCATCAGGCTTTTCATTAAATTTATTTAAATATTATTATGAAAATTATTTAAATAATTTATTAAATGAAGAAACATATTCATATGTTAAAGCAATTGTTTTTGCTGATAATGATATTGAATCGGATTTAAAAGAAGGATATTCAATGCTAGGAATATCTCATATATTAGCTATAAGTGGCTTTCATATTATTTTATTATTTAATTTTATATCATTAATATTAAAAAAAATATTTAGATATTATCATAATCTAATTCCTTTAATAATTATATCTATATACGTTATTTCAATTGGAAATCCACCCCGGGCATTAAGAGCATTATTATTTTTAATATTATCTTTTTTTAATGAAAAAGGAGATATTAAATATACAAAATTAGATATTTATTCAATTTCTTTTATTTTAATGATTATATCCTGGCCCTATTTATTTTATAATAAAGGATTTATTTTAAGCTTTTTAGTAAGCTTTATTTTAATTTTTATTAATGAAATTATTAAAACAAAATATAAATTATTATATTTATATTTATTATATTTAATAATATATTTTTCAACATTACCAATAATATCATCATTTAATAATCAAATTTCTTTTTTAGCATTAATGTTATCACCTATTTTATCATTAATATTAAGTTATATAATAATTCCAATTTCTTATATAATATTTATTATTCCAGCATCTGATTTAATCTTTAATTATCTTTTTAAATTTTTAAATTTATATATTTTAAATATATTAAATTATAATTTAAAAATTAATATACCAAGCTTTAATATTTATAAAATGATTTTTTATTATTTAGCATTATTTTTATTAATAAAATCAATCATAATTAATAAAAATAAAATTAAATTTTTTATTTTATTCATATCAACATTATTAATTATAATTAATATTAAATTAATTAATCCAATGACTAAAATTACATTTATAGATGTAGGACAAGGTGATTCATGTTTAATTGAATTACCATTTGGTAAAGCTAATATTTTAATTGATTCATATAATTCAATTGATTTTATTAAATCGAAAGGATTATCAACAATTGATTATTTAATACTTACTCATGGTGATTCTGATCATTCAAAAGAAGCAGTAGATGTTATTAATTATTTTAATGTAAAAAATGTTATTTTAAATAATGATTCATTTAATGAAATAGAAAATAATATTATTAATGAATGTAAAAATAAAAATATTAATTATAAAAATAATATAGATAAAATCAATATAAATAATTATATTTTTTATTTTTTAAATACAAAATTATATGATACAGAAAATGATAATTCTTTAGTTATTTATACAAATATTGATGGTGTTGATTTATTATTTATGGGTGATGCTGAAAAGAATAGGGAAGAAGATATTATAAAAAAATATAAATTTAATAAAATTGATATTTTAAAAGTAGGACATCATGGTTCTAATACATCATCAACAAAAGATTTTATAAATTATATTAATCCTAAAATAAGTATAATATCTGTTGGTTTAAATAATTATTATGGTCATCCAAATGAAGAGGTATTAAATAATTTAAAAAAATCAAAAATATATATGACAAAGGATAATGGTAATATAACAGTAAATATTTTTAATAATAAATATTATATTAATACTTATAAATAAAAATCTCCTACATTAAGTAAGAGATTAAATATAAAATTATTACATGTAATGGATAGAAGATATAGAAGAGGTATTTTAAATTATAATTACCTCTTTTTCCATTATATAATAATATAAATATTGTTGATAAAAGACCATATTGTTCTATATGTAAATCAGTATTAATTGGTATAAAATAATATGATATTATCATACATAATATAAATGAAATTATAAATGCGAATGCTTTAATAATTGAATTTGAAGGATTAGGATTTTTATAATATTTTGATTGAGTTAATGATAATACAAAAGGAATAATAATTCCAAATGATGAATATTCAATGTGGATATAATATATAAAAATAAAAATTAAAATTGTATATATTATAAATAATAAAATAAAGAATATTGTATATTTTTTATTTTTTAAATAAATATATTTTCTTATATTATCAAATAAAAAAATCATTAATAAGGATAAAGAAAATGATATTAATATATTTAAATCTAATTTTTTATTAAATATTAAAATGAATAAACATATTAAAGCTCCTAAACCACTTATTTGACAAAAATATTTTATTTTATTTTTGGTATAATAAGCGCCTTCAGCAATACAAAATGCAAAAAGAGGCATAGCTAATCTTCCAATTATTCTTAATATTAAAACATCAGGAAATAAGAAGAAGCCAATATGGTCTATAAGCATGAAAATGCATGCTAAAATTTTAATTTGATTATTCGTTATTAGTCCTATTTTCATAATCTTGTGCCATATCTAAAGTTTCATTTAATATGTTATTTTTTTCTTCTTTAGTTAAAGGAACTGGATCATATCCACCTTTAAATAATTTGTTGCATTTTAATAATCTTTTAAGTGATAAAAAAGATGCTTTAACAAAATTAAATTTTAAATAACATTCTTTTGCATATTGACTGCAGCTTGGATAAAATCTACATCTTGGAGGATTATTTGGAGATATTCCTTTTTGATACCATTCAATAAATTTTATTGCTGGATTATTTTTTCTATTTCTCATATACCTGTTGGTAAAGGGCATTTAATGCATCATCACCAAGTAGCTTTCTTATTATTTCATATGAAAATAATATAGCAGAAGCAACACTTCTTGCAGTAATTAAATTACCATCAACTACTACCTTTTGATCGATATATGTTCCACCAAAATCCTCATTCATAGAAGTGAAGCATGTATAATTTTTATTTTTTAAATATCCTAATTTACCAATGATTGTAGGAGATGCACATATTGCCGCAACAACCTTATTGTTATCCATAAAATATCTTATTATTTCATGAATATATTCATCATTTGAAAGTCTCATATAATGAGGTCCTCCTGGTAATAATAAGCAATCATAATCTTTATAATTGATATTATTTAAATTTAAAATATTTGTTAAAGCTATGTTATGAGCACCTGTAACAGTTTCTTTATCTGATGCGATTGTAACATCAATTCTTGCTCTTCTTAAAAGGGCAAATGGAGCAACTGCCTCCTCCTCTTCAAATCTATCAAAAATAATTGCTAATACTTTCATTTATATCACCATCCTAGATTCAATTATATCATATTTATTTATCATTAAAAACTAATATTTAAATTCCTTTAGTTTCTTGTAATTTTATGAATTATATTATATGATATATAATATATAAATCTAGGAAGAAGGTAATGCTTATGGAATTTGATATGAATAAACAAACTATAACTATTTATGGTAAAACTGAACGTTTAAGTGTTTTAGCAAATA
>Ga0247610_10007293_pt1 | contig 11383 bp, 6 predicted proteins | sample 174DNAGHGhighgp2_FD_193483 | JGI IMG/M metagenome (GOLD analysis project Ga0247610, IMG submission 193483) | Sheep rumen microbial communities from Palmerston North, Manawatu-Wanganui, New Zealand - 1742 DNA GHGhigh gp2 | ecosystem: Host-associated > Mammals > Digestive system > Stomach > Rumen ...
ATTATTGTTTTATCATCATATGTATTCTTCATATAATTAATAACATTATCTTTAATACTCATTAATTTTGGATTAGATTCATATATGTTAAAGAAAATAAAACGTAATAATTTTTCTTTATTATTACATATTCCATCAACATTTAATATAATTTTGCATTTACTTTCTTTTTTCATCGAATTAAATTGTGTACCATTTAATTTCGTTGATATCACTCTATCCAGATATTTAAATCGTATAGTCTTTTCTTTAATTAAAGTTAACATCCTTAATTCTTCTGGTAATTCAATTTCCATTGGTTTAACTATTTGTATTGACATTTCATATAAACAAAAAAGAATAACTGTTATTTTTTTTTATATTAATAAATTTTAAAATAGTTTATAGTATTTTTAATATATAATCAATCGTGTATTTCAATATACAAACTTTAAGTTATTTCATAAACAAATTATAAATATTTTTAAACATATTTTTTATAGACACATATCTGAATTTAAAATAATTTCACTTAAAGATTTATAATTTTGTGATTCAAATAAAATTTCCGATTGTGAATATAATATAATAATATTTATATTATTAAATATCTTTATATTATACATCATTTATTTGGCAATGTATAGATTCACTATTTAAAATATCATTTTCAGTATTTTGTTTAATTTCATTATCATAATTCATTTAAATTTTAAATAAAAAATATAACTTTTAATTTATTGATTAATAATAATTATTTATTTTAAATATTATAACATTTTTAAGAAATTTTCATTATGTTCTTTAAAATTGGAAATTGAAGAATAAACAGTTTCAGGGCATTTATTAAACAAATCATAAATATTACCATATTCAGAACTATAATCGGATGTATTGTATTCATCATTAATACAATCATAAATATATTCAAAATCATAAATTTCAGATATCAATTTATTATTAAGAATTGATTTTGCTTCTAAAATATTTCCTTTTTGTAATTGTTTTATTGATTTATTTTTATCAAAATTAGTTATATTAAATTTATAATTATCTTGTTTTTCAGTCAAGCAATTTTTAAGATTTGTGAAGAATATATACTGTTCATCAGATTTATAATTTTCAATATCTTCAGCATCTAATCTTTCATTTGAATCAATAATGTCTTCAACATTTTCTAATTCTTCCAAATCTTCCGAATTATCAATATAATCTGAATCCAAATAACAAAGACGAATATTATTTTTAATTATTGATTTAATGAATTTAATATATCCTAGATAAATTAAAATATGAGCATATTCGTATAATTCACAAATACTTTTATTCATAAATTCAACTTTATCTTTATGATGTTTCAAATGATTTTCAACATGTTTCAACAAATTTGGATGATTGTAAATTGTATCATTTTTGGAATAGAAATCAGGAATATTATCATATTCATTTATAAATTCTTGTAATTCTTCTAATAAGAATGCTAATTCTTGAATCACACAGACTGAATGGTCTCCATAAACTCTGTAAAGATATTGAAAGAGAACAAGAAAATTATTTTCATGAATTGATGAATAATCAGTGTTGTAAAAGTTTAATTTGTATAAAACTTGTTCAAAAGTTGGATACTCATTTGGAAATAATTTGTTAAAATCAGGAGTAAAAGGGTTTGAGGACATTTAGTGATAAGATGTTAAAGATATGATAAAAATATTATTTGAAAAATAGAAATTCTCGGCACTGGGCTAGACATAAACAGATTGACAAAAGAGCCAGTGTTATTGAGTGATTATTTTGAAAGAATCAAGCCTCGCAAAGTTTTTGATATTAGTAAAATCGAAAAAGGAAATATACCATTATATGATTTAGGTAATAAATTAAATATAACAAAATATATTAATGATTGGTCATATGAAAATAAAAATAATGAAACATTGATATTAATAACATTTGATGGTAATTGTTATCAACCACAACATTTAAAATTTGCTATTATGGGACATGGTATGACAACATTATTAAAACTTAAAAATAATTTAAATAATATTGATTTAAATTGTAAATTAATAACTTTACAATTAAATAACATTTATAGTTGGTCTAATCCTCTTAGAACAATTGAACAATTTAAAAATATAAAATTATATCTATATTTATAAATTTTAATTTTAATGTAATAAAGGTAATATATTTTTCAAAATTTTAAATATATAAATAAACTTTAATATTTTTAAATTTATCTTTAGTCATACTATTACCACTATCATATATTGAATGTAATTGAATTGATATTAATTTACAATTCAAATTGATATTTTTAATTTCTTGTCTTGATTGTAGATAAAACACATTTGTTTTATCTATGGAGAAATTATAATTGTGATAAAACATATAACCAGCAGCTCCATCACCAGTTTTAGCAAGCGTAAAACCAGGATTACAATCAAAGGATGAAATATAACCAATAATACCATCATTTATTTTAGCAGCACCTATTAAAGGATATTTATTTACATCATCATATTGTTGTGCTTCACTCGTTAAGTGGCCCTTAGAAGAAACAATTTCAAAATAATCACTCAATAACACTGGCTCTTTTGTCAATCTGTTTATGTCTAGCCCAGTGCCGAGAATTTCCAAAAATCGTGTTGGAATTATATTATTCATTGTATCTTCTTCCAATCCAACCCACATACTATCTTTAATCATTTTTGCTTTTTCAATACAATCAGGCTCCATATAATGAATTCTCATATATTCAATTGATTGATTAATTTTCATTTTAACATATTCACCTTCTAAATTTGAATATAATACATCAGCCATATTAACTTCATCAGTTACTAATAATTTTCCAACTTCTTTCTTCTTTAATTCGAATAATCCTGTAATATTTTTAGTTTTAACATTTACTTTTTGTTTTGGTGATTGTTGATTTTGATTCATTTGATTCATCATTAATTGTTGATTTTGATTAATATTTTGTAATAATTGTCCTTGATTTCCATTCACATTCTTCATTTCATTCATCACATCGAATCTAATCTTTCCTCCATAACTTTTGCAAATAAATCCTTCATCATTCAAAATATTATTAATCATTTTCAAACCTTCATTCTTCCATTTCTTAATATCTTGGTGAGGTATTGATTCCATGCAATCAGCATAATTTTTGAAGTTGAAATATTTATAATTATCATTCAAATCAAATGCAAAATATTTTTTACTTTCTTCATCCAATTTTTCAACAGCATCTTTTCTCAACAAAACTAAAATTATAGCATCACTCATAGCCTTTCCAAATACTCTTTGTGCTGGTCCCAAATCAATCACTTCAACAACATAAGCAAGATTTAAAATATTATCGATCAATGATTTTCTATCTGTTCCTCTTTTTTCTGCTATAAATACTTTAGGAACTATAAATACAGATATTTTAGAATGTTGAACAGCTACACTAATAAATTTCAAACATGGATCTTTATTATTTTTATCATAATCTCCAAATGGAGGATTACAAATTGTTAAATCAACATCTTCTAATAAATCGGACATTTTTAAATAATCAAATGGTTCAATCTTCATTGTTAAATCTTGAGTTATCTTATTAACTGTTTGGTCTTGAATTTCATGATATGGATTATATCCTTCTAATTCTGTATGAGCTTGAATGAAATAATCAGTATTTTTATACAAATGATATAATTTTCTCATTAATAATACTTCACCCATTCTTTCAATATTCAAATCATATTCATAACCTCTCAAATATGAAATATGAATTCCTAATTTTACACAATTATCAATAATAGCATTTGTTAATCTATTTTGTCCACTTCCTGGATCAACTACTCTAATACCATCAAAATTACAATTTCTATATTGTTCATCTGTTAATTTTTCAATATCTTCTTTCTTTGGCGAATTATAATTCAACTTAAATAATGAAGTATATTTTAAAGCAATTTTAGCCATTAAATCTGCCACTATTCCTGGTGTCCATTCAGAATTACTAGCAATAATATTATTAACTAATTGTGCTCCATTTGGTGTTTCTGAAATTTGTTCTTTACTTCTGCCACCTTTAGAAGTATATTTATCATTAAATTCATCAAATAATCCTCCTAATTCTTCATCGGATTCAAGCATTAATTTAACATGATTAACCAAATTAACAAACTTAGGACCATTAGGAATTTTATCAGGTATTTGATTTCCGTCAAATCCTAATTTTGATGTAGCACCTCTATTAATGAATTCATTTATTTTTTCAAGTACAATTTGAGTATAATTAACATCTTTTGATTGATATCTTTGAAGCAATTTAACAAATTGTTCAGCAAAACAAGCATAGCATTCGCCATCATCTGAAATAATTGGTTCTCCTAAATCATTATAACAATTTTCGCCAATCATCAACATTAAATAATTATCATGTCTGAAAAAATCTGGTTTTTCATGTAATTGTTTAATAAATTCTTCTTTCGAATTAATATTTAATGATTTGATTGATTCAGCTTCTGGAAATCTCAATTCTTCATATTCATAAGGCCATGAACCATCAGGATTCATACCTTTATATTTACTAAATTGATAAAGAAAATCAATATTTTTCTCAACCAATTTAATAAATGAATCAAGATTATTTAAATTACTCCATTTAGTATAATCGGGAATTCTAATTAATCTATCAATACCATTACTATCAGGATAAATATCAAATTCTTTGAAATGTGTATATTTTATCATTGTTTTCTGAATATCTGAAATATTTAATCCATCTACATATTTACATGATTTACGTTCTTGAATAATATCCATCATAACTGCTCGTGCTATAACTGTAAAACATTCAATACCGAAATCAGTATCATTAGATGTACATAATTGATATTCAACAAGTAGATTATGATATTTCTTGATAAGTGAAGTCATTTAAAGCGATTAAAAAAATTGTTTATAAATGTTGATGAAATTAAAAATAAATTGAAACTAAATAATTATTAAAAATAAATAACAAATTGTAATAAATAAAAATAAATAATCATTAATAATTGAACAAATTAAATTTGAATAATTATTTAAATAAATCATTAACATTAATTAATAAATATTCATTATTATCGACATTTAAACTTACTACACCTTTATTTTGATTTTTATTATTTCTTACAATTATATATTCTTCATATTCTTTTCTAATTGGCTCTTGTAAATATTGATTTAAATAATTTTGACAATATTTATTTCTACTATTTGGATTTATATTATTAGTTCTAATTGTCAAAGGATAATTTAAATCATTCACATTAATTAAATATCTATTTATTATTATTTTATTTTGATTTTGTGATGCGCAAGTTTTCAGAAACAAAGTCTGTGAATTCAAATGATGATTTAAATATTTACCATGTAAAGTTATAATATTTCTTCTTTCATTTTCAGGAATATTTGTGAAATAATAATTCTTTATTAAATTTAATTGATTTTCATTCAAATGATAAATATTTATAATAATATCTGGATATTCATTAACAAACATATTAAATATATGATTTAATAATTTAATTGGAATATTTATAATTCTTTCTCCAATTCTTACATTAACAATATCTGAATTTCTTGGAATATGATTATTAATTATATAATGTGTTTGAAGAATCAATATCATGTCATTAAATGAATATCTATGTGTTAAATGTTTAATACTATTTTCATTTTCAATAATAATATTATCTAGATTCAATAATTCTCTATTTTCTTTAGTTTTTGAATTTCCATTTTCTGAGGAATTAAAATCAGGAACATTTTCAATTTTAATCGATTCTATTTTTCGTTTATATAATTCATTATCATATTTCAATAAAATTGACAATGTATTCTGTAATTTAGTCGACGAATAATTTGGAGTTGAAAACAATACAACATATCCGATTTGTTTTGAATTTTGTGATTCATTATTTTTTAAGTTCTTTGAACTTAGGTCGGCTCTGCTTCCTAACTCTGAATCTTCATCATTGCTAACATTTAAATTTTCAATTTCTATTTCTTCTGAATCTTCATTTCCGGAGGTATCCGAGGAATCTTCATTTTTCAATTCTGGTTCATAGATTCTTAAAGCTCTTCCAATAATTTGAATTGTTTGAATTTCAGATTCTCTATCATTCAACATAATAACCGTATCAACAAAAGGCAAATCAACACCTTCAGCAATACAATTAACAGAAATTATAATTCTTATTTCACCTGTTTTTAATTTTTCAAATATTTCATCTCTTTTCTTTCTTGAATCAGTATCAACAATATATTCAGCATTTGAATGAATTTCAAAATCTTTGTTTGAAGTTGAAATATTAATATCATTTATTGAGTCATTTTTCAATTCATTAAATTTAACTGAAGAAATATCATGTGGATAATCATTTTTAGATTTACAATCAGCAGATATTAAACATAAATAAAATGATAATAATTGAGCAAGTTTAATTTTATTAACATAAATCAATATTCTTTTATATTTATCATTTTTCAGAATTTGAATTAATTTTGAAAATCTTTCTTCTAACGTATCTTCATTGATATTAATAATATCTAATTCATATGGTACTAATATTTTATCATTGATAGCTTTTGATAGTGGATATTTATAATCTGGCTTTGATTTAAACGTAGCCGTGAAAGCATAATAAGTAAAATTATTTAATTGTGAATTAGTTGATTTTAATAAAAGTGGTGTTTCTGAAGTTGTATTCAAAACAATTTGTCTTATTTTATCATAAAATGTTGAATTTTCAGAAGTATTCGAGGATTCAAAATTATTTTTAAAGTTTTCATTTTTAAATTGTTCATCGTTCATAAATACATGGTGAGCTTCATCAATAATGAATAACAATTTATGTGATTTCAATTTTGAATAATATTCATTAAATAATTTATCTTCATCATCCTTTGGATGTTTGAGAGCTTGCGCTTCATTTTCTTCATCATTTGAAATTAAATATTCTGAAACATCAATTCCCAAACTTCTACAAACATAATATAATGTTTTTACAATTGAATTATTAACGCAAACTGTAATTTTCGAATTACATTCTTTATTATTTCCGCTATAGTAAGCATTAACTTTAATAATTGGTAATTCTTCATTTTGTTCAACTTCAAATGTTTTATAAATTGTTTGTTCAGCTAATACAATTGATGGTACTAAAATTATAATATGTTCAAAATTATTTTGAATTTTGTTAATAATTCGTTTGAAAGTAATTGTTTTACCTGTTCCGCATGCTGCCATGATTTTATAATTTTTATTTGGATTTGAAATAATAAGATTATAGATTTCATTTTGAACTTTACGAAATCTGCGAATCGGTTTTAGAGATTGATTTTCTGAAGATTTCCATGAAATTGAGGTTGAATGTTTTGAATTTTTAGGAGTTTCACGACCTATATCAATAGAATTATTTGAATAAAATTGTGAATCTGTATTTTCGACTTTAGCGCAAGCACTAGAATCTTTGATTATAATTTTTGAAATAGGAATTGATAAATCAGAACATATAATTTTATTTCTACTATCCTTTTTAAATTCAACATCACCTAATTTAAATGATTTGACATATTTTAATACATCTAATATTGACCATTTTGAATTTGAAATTTCATTTTTATTTTGAATCAAATTTTCAACATTTTCATTTTTATTTTGATTCAAATTTTCAATTTCATCTATATTTTCAATTTCTTCTACATTTTCAATTTCATTTTGATTTAAATTTTCAATATTATTTATTGTATTTAATAAAGGTGGTATATTAATTTTTCTTTCAATTATTTCTCCATTATATTCACTATCAAACATTTCAAGATTATTATAATTAAGTATAAATACTTTTGAATGATGTTTATTTATTTCAATCACTGTATTTTCACTAATTCTAGTAGTATGACTTATAACAACATAACCAATTATAGCATCGTAATATTTATTAAATGAATTAAAATATGTTTGTAAATCTGCTGGTCCTATACGTCCATTACTTCTAAATTTACATTGAATAAGAATTTTAATTTCATCATTTTGAATTCCATATATATCAACTCCTTTATCTTTTGTTGTACCTTGAGGATGAATAAGAATATTATATTTATTAATTATATTTTGATTTTCAACATGTTCTGAATCAATAAATCTATAATTTGAAAATTCTGGTTGTGTTTGGAAATATGTTATTGTATCAATTTCAAATTGTGTACCACATTCTTTAGGCGTTTTACCATAATATCTATTCTTGTCATTCATATATAATATTATAAATTGATTAAAAATATTATTTATACATTTAAAGTTGATAATTTTTATAAATTTTCGGATTAAAAATAAGATTATAATGAAAGGAAATTGATAAAGTGAAAAAATGCGACGCGGGCAGATTTAGAAAAATGAAATTGATGGATTGTTTTGAAGTTGTTCGCGGTCCTTCACATACCATTAAAGATGCTAAAGAAGTTGGACAATATCCATTAATTGGATCTAGTAAATATAATAATGATAATATAAAATATTTAAATACATATGATTATGAAAATGGATTATATACATTAGCTAAAAATGGTAGTATTGGTTATATATTTAAACAAAATATACCATTTAATATAACTACAGATATAGTTGTTTTAATAAAAATATTAAATATAGATGATATTAATTTATATTTCATTTCATTACAATTAAACATTAAATTTAGTTGGGCTAATAAATTAAGTTTAGAAAAATTTAATGATATTGAATTATATATTTATATTTAAAATTAAAATGAAAAATAATAATCTCTATATTAATTAAAAATATATTTTTAGTTAATTAATTTAAATTTTAAATATAAATATATAATTCAATATCATTTAAAATTGAACCAATTGACATATATTTATTTTCAACTAAACTAGCTAATTGAAGAGTAATAAAATGAGAATTTAATTTAAAATCAAATTGTATTTTCGGTATCAATAACAATACATTACCATTTGAATAAAATGGAGTATCTTGCCAAAATACATAACCTGAACCAGCACCAACGGTACCAGTTGTATAACAATTATAATTAATTAAATCATTTGTTTCATCATTTGTATATTTGATAGCACCATTGTTAAATTTAGTAGCACTAATAATTTTATATTTACCACCTTCATTTAGTTCATGAACATTTAATGTCCTATATTTCTTACTATTAACAACTTCAAAACAATCCATCAATTTCATTTTTCTAAATCTGCCCGCGTCGCATTTTTTCACTTTATCAATTTCTTCAAATATTTTATCACACTCATCATCAATCAATTCTTTATTATCAAGACACCAACTATTTTCCATATTATGTTCTAAATTTTCTCTTAAATTTACAATGACACCTTCTTTCATTAATTCGAATAAATGCATATTCTTAAAATCAAAATCTTGACAATTCTTACTTTGGCAATAATACTTCTCCAATTTCCATTTAATACTTTCCTCCAAACTCAACTCTTTCATTTTTAAAGAATCTCCAATTTTAATTTCAACAATTTCATAATCACAATATTCATGTAATTTTTTAATTTCATTTCTCATATTTTCAATCTTCAATTTCAATTCGTTTTCAGTCATTCCATCAACATTTTCAACATCACTTAAAATAAGATTCATCATATCATTTCCTAATTTTGTAAATTTAACATCTTGTTTGCCTCCTCTAACTTTTGGACTTAAAAATTCAGTTTTACTACCTCTTAAATGATAAATTTTAGTATATTTACAACTAAACCAATTTCTATTTCCAATTGTACAAATTATAAAATCTTTTAATCCAACATCTTTGAATACTTGGAATTCAATATGAATAATTTTAATTATACATCCAATTTGTTTTAATTGTTCAAATAAATCTAATTTATCAAAAGCACTTTTAGGGAAAATGAAACTTCCAATTTTACTAATTGCCATGGTATTATTAATAAATTCTAATACATAATGTTTTGTCAATTGATATTTATAAGGTGGATTAGCAATTGAAATATCAAATGTTGAATAAATTTTCTGTTCAATTTCGTTCAATGATTTCAATTTCTGAGAATTTTCAACTATTTCAACAGGCCAACAAACATCATCAGCTCTAATATTTTTACAATATTCAAAGAAATCAATATTATGAATATTAATATTTTTTCCATAAATAATATTATTCATATCAGCCATATTAGCATATAAAGATTCTATTTCACACCCTGTAAATTTCATATTCAATTTATTTTCAGAATTTTGATTTTGATTTATATTTCTACAATAAATATCAATCATAGCATCAAACAAATTATTTAAACCACTTGTACAATCCAAACATGTTAAAGGTTTATTAATCCTATTTTGAACATAATAATTATTAATCATTATAATTTCATTATTCATCAACTTTGCCATTAATTCAGCTATACAATCTGGAGTTAATTCAGTATTTTCAGATTTAGTTGAACTTTTACCTTTTGAGAAATATTTAAATGATTGGTCATATAAACTTCCCAAAAATCCAGCATCATTATTAATTCCATTTATTAAACCAATTAATAAATTATCAAAACATACATAGTCATATTTATCTAATTCTAAATATAATACTCTATTACTAGCATCAATAGCAATTTCTGAAGCAATAGCAATTTTTAATTGATTTCTAATTTCATCAAAATATTGATGATATCTTAAATCATCTTTTGGATTACTTGTAATTTTAATTAATTCATTACGAATATTAATTGTATCATTGACTAATTTTATTATATTTTCTTTATTAACTGCTTTATACAATCCTAAAAGTAATGTCATTAAACATTTAAAGAATATAGTTGGATCAGATACACCGTGAATTTCAGTCGCCATCAAATTATGAAACTCTTGAGCCGATTTGATATCAAGATTTGTTTGAGGTGCTGTTGAAACTAATGAAATTTCCGATTTCGAATTTGATTTAGATTTTGAATTTGACAATAACTCAGGATTTATAATATTCATCAAATTCACCAAATTTTGATTTTTACCATATTCAGTACCATTTCTAACATCTTTAAATGTTTTCTTTGATTTATTAAATTGTATTAAAATTGGTGTTCTATCTTCTTTAATTGCTTTTGTTATTCTTCCTGATACAAATTTAAATATTAATGGAACAATTTCTTGAAGTAATGAAATATCCTGAATTGGTAGATATTGATTTGTTTGAAGATTAAAATAATATAATGAAAAATCATTATGAAGATAAATTAATTGTCTATTTTGTAATTGTTCATTAGATATTAAACATTCTCGATTAACAATAATGAATTCATTATTTTGATATATAACAGGATTCATAGTCAATTTAAATTGTATAAAAAA
>Ga0247610_10007294_pt1 | contig 11378 bp, 9 predicted proteins | sample 174DNAGHGhighgp2_FD_193483 | JGI IMG/M metagenome (GOLD analysis project Ga0247610, IMG submission 193483) | Sheep rumen microbial communities from Palmerston North, Manawatu-Wanganui, New Zealand - 1742 DNA GHGhigh gp2 | ecosystem: Host-associated > Mammals > Digestive system > Stomach > Rumen ...
ATCCCGATGCGCAAGAGTGCGATCGCGCAGGTGGAGAAGGCGGAGAAGTAGAGAGAACGGCATAGATCGCTGCGAGAGTATCGGACATACTTTCCCGCTCGGACCGCTTGCGCTAATTCGCCAGAAGCACTTGGCGAACATATTGTGAGCCTAGTGCTTCTCGTGCGTCAGCTATTCACGCAGCGGTGCTAAGGCTCGCTAAACTGCCTGCCGCAAACACCGCGTCAGGCAAGCTTGCCAAGCACCGGCGCTCATAACGTCCTCGCTTAGAAAGTATGATCCGATACTCCGCAATCGACGGTGCCTCAATGAATCAGATCGCGAAAGTTGTGGAATACTCCTACGCGAAGAACTGAGCGAGAGCGAGTCGAGCGTGGAGTATTCGCAGCTCACGCGGGAAAAACTGAGAGCGGTACGAGCGGGAAAGCATATTCTCCGCTCACGTGGAAGAAACATAGAAGAAAGGAAAGCCAAGATGAACTTGAATATCGTTTGTATCCCGGGAGATGGGATCGGACCGGAGATCGTGACGCAGGCGAAAGCCGTACTGGATAAGGTGGCGGCGGTCTACGGTCATGAGATGAAGTATACGGATATCCTGATGGGCGGGGCATCGATCGATGCCTGCGGTGAGCCGCTGACGGATGAAGCGATCGCAACCGCCAAGGCTGCGGATGCGGTGCTTATGGGATCCATCGGCGGGGATACGAATACCTCGCCGTGGTATAAGCTTCCGCCCGAGAAACGTCCGGAGGCAGGACTTCTTAAGATCCGCAAAGCGCTGAATCTTTTCGCGAATCTGCGCCCGGCAGTACTTTATCCCGAGCTGAGAGGCGCATGCCCGTTAAAGGAGGAGATCTCCGAGAAAGGCTTTGATCTTCTGATCATGCGCGAGCTGACCGGAGGACTTTATTTCGGAGAACGCAAGACCGTGACCGAAAACGGTGTGCGCAAGGCAATCGATACGCTGACCTATACGGAGGAGGAGATCCGCCGTATCGCGATCAAGGGCTTTGATATTGCGATGAAGCGCCGGAAGAAAGTCACCAGCGTGGATAAGGCGAACGTGCTGGATTCCTCTCGTCTGTGGCGCGCGGTCGTGAATGAGGTGGCGAAGAATTATCCGGATGTAACGGTAGAGCATATGCTGGTCGATAATTGTGCGATGCAGCTTGTTCGTGATCCGTCTCAGTTTGATGTGGTACTGACCGAGAATATGTTTGGTGATATTCTTTCAGATGAGGCTTCGATGGTGACGGGGTCTATCGGCATGCTTGCAAGTGCATCTCTGAATGATACGAAGTTTGGTCTGTATGAACCGAGTCACGGATCCGCACCGGATATCGCAGGAAAAGACCTTGCAAACCCGATCGCGACGATCCTCAGTGCTTCCATGATGCTGCGTTATTCGTTTGATCTCGACAAAGAGGCGGATGCGATTGATAAAGCCGTGGATCAGGTATTAAAGGATGGTTACCGCACCGGTGATATCTTCAGCGACGGCTGCAAGAAGGTCGGCTGCAAAGAGATGGGTGCTCTGATCGCAGAGCGTGTGAAGTAAAACGTTTTGTAAGAAGGTATCAGTTTATTTTATAGATAACGGAGGGATAGGATGATGCGAAGCGACAGTGTGAAAAAAGGAACGGCACAGGCACCGCACAGGAGTCTGTTCAATGCTCTCGGGTTTACTAAGGAGGAGAGGGAACGTCCGATGATCGGTATCGTTTCCTCCTACAACGAGATTGTACCGGGACATATGAATCTCGATAAGATCACGGAAGCGGTCAAGCTCGGTGTAGCAATGGCCGGCGGTACTCCGGTGGTATTTCCTGCGATCGCTGTCTGTGACGGTATCGCGATGGGACACATCGGGATGAAGTATTCCCTGGTCACCAGAGACCTGATCGCGGATTCGACTGAGTGTATGGCGATGGCACATGGCTTCGACGGACTGGTCATGATCCCGAACTGTGATAAAAACGTTCCGGGGCTTTTGATGGCGGCGGCACGTGTCAATATCCCGACGATCTTTGTTTCCGGCGGTCCGATGCTTGCCGGACATGTAAAGGGGCGTAAACGCAGCCTGTCTTCGATGTTTGAGGCGGTTGGTGAGCTTGCAGCGGGTAAGATCACGGAAGAGGATCTGGAAGAGTTTGAAGAGAAGGTCTGTCCGACCTGCGGCTCCTGCTCCGGTATGTATACGGCAAACTCGATGAACTGCCTGACAGAGGCACTCGGAATGGGGCTTCGCGGAAACGGCACGATCCCGGCTGTCTATTCCGAGCGTATCCGCCTTGCAAAGCGTGCGGGCATGCAGATCATGGAGCTGGTAAAGAAAGACATCCGGCCGCGTGATATTATGACGGAAAAGGCATTCTTAAATGCGCTGACCATCGATATGGCGCTGGGCTGCTCGACGAACTCGATGCTGCATTTGCCGGCGATCGCGAATGAAGCGGGCGTGGACCTGAATCTGGATATTGCGAACGAGCTTTCCGCAAAGACTCCGAATCTCTGCCATCTGGCACCGGCAGGCCCGACCTATATGGAGGACCTGAATGAAGCGGGCGGCGTATATGCCGTGATGAACGAACTCTGCAAGAAGGATCTGCTCTATACGGATCTGATGACGGTAACGGGCAAGACCGTTGCGGAAAATATCAAGGGCTGCGTAAACCTTGATCCTGAGGTCATCCGTCCGATCGACAATCCGTACAGCCCGACCGGCGGTATCGCGGTACTGAAAGGAAATCTTGCACCGGATTCCGGTGTGGTCAAGCGCAGTGCGGTCGTGCCCGAGATGATGGTACATGAAGGACCGGCGCGCGTCTTTGACTGTGAGGAAGATGCGATCGCCGCGATCAAGGGCGGTAAGATCGTAGCGGGAGATGTCGTTGTGATCCGCTACGAGGGTCCGAAAGGCGGCCCGGGCATGCGCGAGATGCTCAATCCGACCTCCGCGATCGCGGGTATGGGACTGGGCAGTTCTGTCGCACTTATCACGGACGGACGTTTCTCGGGAGCATCCAGAGGTGCGTCCATCGGACATGTATCTCCGGAGGCGGCAGTCGGAGGACCGATCGCGCTCGTACAGGAGGGAGATATCATTTCCATTGATATTCCGAATAATAAGCTCGAGATGAAGGTCTCCGACGAGGAGCTTGCTGCACGTAAAGCAAAGTGGCAGCCGAAGGAGCAGCACCTGACCGGTTATCTTGCGAGATACCGCGAGCTTGTCACCAGCGGTAACCGCGGCGCGATCCTGCAGGTACCGGGGAAGAACTGAGGAAAAAGGAGAAAAAGCATGGCTGTGAAACAGAATATAAAGAATGCGAAGACGAAGCAGGGCGTGATCAGCGCCGGAAAAAAGGCGTCGGCCGTAAAGGCTGCCGGGGCGAAGAAAGCAGCGGGAAGGACGACAAAGCAGGCGCCGCGAACGCTGACCGGCTCGCAGATCGTGATCGAATGCCTGAAGGAACAGGGCGTGGATACGGTCTTCGGTTATCCCGGAGGTACGATCCTGAACGTCTATGATGAACTTTATAAGCATGCGGATGAGATCAACCATGTACTGACCAGCCATGAGCAGGGCGCGGCCCATGCGGCGGACGGCTATGCGCGTTCCACCGGCAAAGTGGGCGTATGCCTGGCAACCTCGGGCCCGGGAGCGACGAATCTTGTAACCGGTATCGCGACGGCATATATGGACAGCGTGCCGGTGATTGCGATCACCGCAAACGTAACCCTTCCCTGGCTCGGGAAAGATACGTTCCAGGAGGTCGATATCGCAGGCGTCGTGATGCCGATCACCAAGCACAGCTTTATCGTAAAAGATGTGACGAAACTCGCGGATACGATCCGCAGGGCATTTGCGATCGCGCGCAGCGGAAGACCCGGACCGGTACTCGTGGATATCACGAAGGATGTCACGGCGAATACGACGACGTTCGTAAATGAAAAGCCCTATGATCTTCCGATGGAGAAAAACTATACGGACGAGGACATCGAGTCTGCACTGGCATTGCTGAAAGAGTCCGAGCGGCCCTTTATCTATGTTGGCGGCGGTGCGATCATCTCCGGGGCATCCGAAGAGGTCAAAGAATTTGCAAAGAAGCTGGACGCTCCGGTCTGCGACAGCCTGATGGGCAAGGGTGCATATGACGGAACGGCTGCAAATTATACCGGCATGATCGGTATGCACGGCACCAAGACGACCAATATCGGTGTCAGCAAATGTGATCTTCTGATCGCACTGGGCGCACGTTTTTCGGATCGCGTCGTATCGAATCCGAAGACCTTTGCGCCGAAGGCGAAGATCCTCCACATCGATATCGATGCTGCGGAGATCAATAAGAATGTGCGTGCCAGCGCATCTGTCGTAGGCGACTTAAAAGAAATCCTGCAGATCCTGAATAAGAAGCTTCCGAAGCAGAATCATAAAGAGTGGATGGACAGGATCAAGGAGATGAAAGAGAAGATGCCTTTAACCTATCCGCATTCTCGTCTGACCTGTCCGTACGTGATCGAGACGCTTTATGATGTGACGAAGGGGAAGGCGGTCATTACGACCGATGTCGGACAGCATCAGATCTGGGCTTCCCAGTTCTACAAGTTTACGGAGCCGCGGACCTTCCTTTCCAGCGGCGGACTCGGGACGATGGGCTACGGTATCGGTGCCTGCATCGGCGCAAAGTACGGCCGTCCGGACAAGATCTGCGTCAATATCGGCGGTGACGGGTGCTTCCGTATGAACATGAATGAACTGGCAACGGCTTCACGTTATCATGTGCCGATCATCCAGATCATTATCAATAACCACGTGCTCGGTATGGTACGTCAGTGGCAGACGCTTTTCTACGGACAGCGCTACTCCCAGACCGTGCTCGAAGATGCGGTAGACTATGTGAAGGTCGCGGAGGGACTCGGCTGCGAGGCTTACCGCGTTACGAAGAAAGAAGAACTGGCAGATGTTCTGAAAAAGGCGATCAAGGCGAAGGGCCCTGTCGTGATCGACTGCGTGATCAAAGAAGACGATAAGGTCTATCCGATGGTGCCGGGCGGTCAGCCGCTGGATACCGTCTTTGATGCGGATGATGTCCGTGCGAGAGAGGCAAAGAACGGGGGCGCAAAATAAATGAGCGCGGATAAGCGCAAACGTTTTTTGTGCTGTCTCCTTTCCGTTTTTGCGTGGGGCTTTGCCGCACACGGTTTTGCTTTTTTTAATCACTTTCCGTCGCATGATGCGCTGACGGAAATGAACGGGGAAAAATACGGGCATGCCTGGAAGATCGCTCTCGGGCGTGTCTTTGTCCCCGCATATCATTCCCTGACGCGAGGCGGGATCACGCTTCCGCTCGTGATCGGGATCCTGTCTTTATTCTACATTTCGATCGCTTTGTATCTGATCACGCTTCTTTTTGATCTGAAGAAAAACGTGTTCATCATTCTTGCCGCCGGGATCCTCACGACAAATCTGACCGTGATGGCAAATGTCGCGACTTACTTAAATGATCTCGACTGCAATATGTTCGCGATGCTGATGGCGGTGACGGCGATCGTGCTGCTCGACCGTTCAAAGCGCGGCTTTCTCTACGGGATGCTGCCGCTTTGTATCTCCCTCGGCATTTACCAGAGCTATGTCTCCGTGGCGCTGACCCTGTTCCTGATGCTTCTTATCTTCCGGCTCCTGAAAGGGGAGGCAAAGGAGAAGGTCTTTGCATTCTTCCGTAACGGGATCATTCTTTTTGCCGGAGGAGGAGTGCTTTATATCCTCAGTCTGAAACTGGTACCTTTCTTCTGCGGCATCGCGCTGGACCAGGAATCGCCGAATTCGATGGGGGCACTGAAGCAGCTGTCGTTTTCGGGGCTGCTCCGCGATGCTCTTGCAGGATTCGGGAAATGCGGGTATGAACTGCTGCTCAGCGATCATGTATATCCCATGTGGCTGCGGCTTACGCTGCACCTGGCGATCTATGGGGCGGCTGCGTTTTTCATGATCGGTCTGATCCGGAAAAACAAGATCCCCGCGATCCGTATCGTGCTTGTGGCGGTCTGTTTCCTGCTGATGCCCTTTGCAATGAACGTAAGCTATATCCTGCAGGGCGGAAACGGACATGACCTCATGTTTTATGCATTCTGGCTGGCGGAAGTTTTTGTGCTGATCCTGGCGGCGGAGAGCGATGTGCTGCCGGATCCGAAAAAAATGCGGAAGGCTCTGGTGCGGTATCCGCTCATCTTTTGCTGCATCATTCTTTTGTGGGGAAATGTCCGGACTTCAAACACGCTGTATCTGAAAAAGAAGATCGAATACGATGCCAATCTTTCCTTCTTTACCGGGCTGCTGACAAAGATGCAGGCTTGTGAGGGCTACGAAGAGTATTCGACGCCGGTGGCGTTTCTGGAGATCCGATCTATGCCCTGCAGAGTCCGGAGGAGTTTGACAGTGTCCACTGGATCACGGGGGCCTGGAGTCCCTACGCGACGATGACGGGCTCGCCGGATGTTTACGAAGCGTATTTCTCCTATGTGCTGCTTCATCCGATCGAGATCGCGGATAAGGAGACCAGGAACCGGATCGAAGAGCTTCCGGAGGTGGAAGCGATGCCGGTCTATCCCGCGGAGGGGAGCATACGGATGCAGGACGGCGTGCTCGTCGTAAAGCTCGGCAGGAAATACTGAGCGAAAAAGTGATTGACGAGCCGTGCGATTTTGTATAATATAGTTTTTTGTATAAGTTTACCATACAGGAGGGTGTAACTATGAGCAGAGTCTATAATTTCTCGGCGGGTCCTGCGGTATTACCGGAGGAGGTCCTGAAGGAAGCAGCAGATGAGATGCTGGATTACCGCGGATGCGGTATGTCCGTCATGGAGATGAGTCATCGTTCGAAGGTTTATGATGACATCATCAAGACGGCGGAAGCGGACTTAAGATCCCTGCTTTCCATTCCGGAAAACTATGAAGTCCTGTTCCTGCAGGGCGGAGCAAGCCAGCAGTTTGCGATGATCCCGATGAACCTGATGAAGAATAAGGTCGCGGACTACATCGTGACGGGCCAGTGGGCGAAGAAGGCTTATCAGGAAGCGCAGATCTATGGTAAAGCAAACAAGATCGCATCTTCCGAGGACAAGACCTTTTCCTATATTCCGGACTGCTCGGATCTTCCGATCTCTCCGGATGCGGACTATGTGTACATCTGCGAGAACAATACGATCTATGGTACGAAGTTTAAGACGCTTCCGAATACCAAGGGCAAGACGCTGGTATCGGATGTCTCCTCCTGTTTCTTAAGCGAGCCGATGGATGTGTCGAAATACGGCCTCGTATACGGCGGCGTACAGAAGAACATCGGACCTGCAGGTGTGGTCATCGTGATCATCCGCAAGGACCTCATCACGGAGGATACGCTTCCGGGAACGCCGACGATGCTGAAATACAAGATCCATGCGGATGCGCAGTCGCTTTACAATACGCCTCCCGCATACGGTATCTATATCTGCGGCAAGGTCTTCAAGTGGATCGCAAAGATGGGCGGTCTTGAAGCAATGAAGAAGCATAACGAAGAAAAGGCGAAGATCCTTTATGATTTCCTCGACGAGAGCGCGCTCTTCAAAGGAACCGTGCGCAAAGAGGACCGTTCCCTGATGAATGTTCCGTTCATCACCGGAAACGAGGAACTGGATGCGAAGTTCGTAAAGGAGTCCAAGGCAGCCGGCTTCGAAAACCTCAAGGGTCACAGAACCGTAGGCGGTATGCGCGCGTCCATTTACAACGCGATGCCGATCGAAGGTGTGAAAGCGCTTGTTGAGTTCATGAAGAAATTTGAGACGGAAAATAAATGATCCTGATCCTTGTGGGACTCGCAGCAGTCGGCATAGTGGTCGCCATCGTGATCGGTGTGCTGAGTAAATAAGCATATTAGGAGGATAATACAGTGGCTTATCAGTATCACTGCTTAAATCCGATCGCAGCGGTCGGGCTTGAGCGTTTTGACGGAAATTATACAAAGACGGAGGATGTGAATGCGGCAGACGCCATTCTGGTTCGCAGCGCCGTCATGCATGAGATGGAGCTTCCGGAGAACCTGAAGGCGGTTGCACGTGCAGGCGCCGGCGTTAACAATATCCCGCTGGATAAATGCGCGGAAAAGGGTATTGTCGTATTTAACACGCCCGGAGCAAATGCCAATGCGGTAAAGGAACTTGTATTCGCAGGTATGCTCCTTGCTTCCCGTGATATTGTCGGCGGAATTGAGTGGGTACGGTCCGCTGCCGGAGACGAGAATATCGCAAAATCGGCAGAGAAGGAGAAGAAGAAATTCGCCGGTACCGAGATCGCGGGAAAGAAGCTCGGTATCATCGGACTCGGAGCGATCGGTGTCCTCGTTGCGAATGCAGCGAAGCACCTCGGCATGGAAGTCTACGGATATGATCCGTATGTTTCCGTAAAAGCCGCTTGGAACTTAAGCCGTGACGTTCATCACGTAACGGATGTAAACGATATCTATCGTGAGTGTGATTTTATCACGATCCATGTACCTCTGATGGATGCGACGAAGGGCATGATCGGGAAAGATGCGATCGCCCTGATGAAAGACGGTGTCATCATCCTGAACTTTGCACGTGACCTTCTTGCGGACGAAAATGCGATCCTCGAGGGCATCGCTGCAGGAAAGATCCGCAAGTATGTTTCCGATTTCGCAAATCCGACGACGGCAGGCAAGGATGGCGTGATCCTTATGCCGCATCTCGGGGCTTCCACCGAAGAGGCGGAAGACAACTGTGCGATGATGGCTGTGGATGAGCTCCGTGAGTATCTGGAGAACGGAAATATCCGCAATTCCGTGAACTATCCGAATGCGGATGCCGGCATCTGCCAGACGGCGGGACGTGTTGCGATCTGCCATAAGAATGTGGCGAACATGATCACGCAGTTTACCGCGGTACTCGGCGCAGAGGGCATCAACATCGACAACATGCTCAACAAGTCCAAGGGCGATTACGCATACACGCTGCTGGATGTAGACAGTGCAGTAGATGCAGCTGTTGTCGAGAAACTGGCGAAGGCGGAAGGAGTCATCCGGGTCCGCGTGGTGAAGTAAGTAGTGTCTGCTTTGGCGTAAAAAAAATGCCTCAAACGCTTGAAACTACTGACTTTCACATGCTTTTATGATATACTGTAGGTGCATGAAAAATTGCCTCTTTCCTTCAAAAACCTTGCACCTCGGAGATATCAATGTATAAATTCGATCGCGATCGTCAGTTTAAGTTTTCCGACTTCAATCAGCCGATGGGCCTCAAAATGAACCCGGAGAATCGGTGGGTCTTAAAAGCGGCCGCTATTCCCTGGAATGAGATTGAAGACCGCTATGCGAAGCTCTTTCCCGGTAAAAATGGGATGCCGGCAAAGCCACTCCGGATGGCCCTTGGCTCCCTGCTGATCCAGAAGCAGTATGGGTATTCTGACCGCGAACTGGTGGAGCAACTCAGGGAGAACCCGTACTACCAGTACTTCATCGGCCTGCATGGATACCTGGACAAAGAGCCGTTTGCACCGTCACTTCTTGTCGAGTTTCGCAAGAGACTGACGGAAGATGTTTTGAACGAGATCAATGAAATGATCATCGCATACAACACCCCGGATGATGATCCTCCGGGAGGTGGCTCCGGCGGAGATGAGGAGGCCCCCGGATCCGAACAGGAAAACCAGGGCACGCTGATCCTGGATGCAACCTGTGCACCTCAGCAGATCTCATTCCCGCAGGATATCAACCTGCTGAATGAAGCCAGAGAAAACCTGGAACACATCGTGGATACGATCTGCTATGAGTACAACTACTACACGCCGCGCATGTACCGCCAGAACGCCAGGAAGAACTATCTGAATCTGGCCAAATGCAAGAAGCGCACATCCAAGAAGATCCGCAAGGCGATCAAGAAGCAGCTGCAATACGTGAAGCGTGATCTGGGCTTTATTGATACGCTGTTGGCTCAGGATGAAGTGAGTCTGTCCCCCAAGCACTCCAAGCGCCTGGAAGTCATACGTGAACTGATCTCACAGCAGCAGTACATGTACGATCACAAGGTCCACAGTGTGAAAGACCGGATTGTGAGCATCAGCCAGCCTTACATCCGACCGATCGTCAGAGGAAAAACAAAGACTCCGACAGAATTCGGGGCAAAGCTGGACATGAGTATCGACGAACGCGGCATTGTACGGCTGGAACGCTTGTCCTTTGACTCATACAACGAGTGCGATGTCCTGATTGGTGCGATAGAAAACTATCACCGGCGCACGGGAAGATATCCGGAGCGCGTACTGGTGGATCAGATCTATCGAACACGAAAGAACCGGGCGTACTGCAAAGTGCATGGGATAAGGATGTCGGGCCCGCTGCTGGGGCGTCCCAAAGCTATGACACCAGAGGAAAAGCATCAGTCGTATGTCGATGAAGTGGACCGGATCGAGGTGGAACGGGGATTCAGTCTTGCAAAACGAAGCTATGGACTGGGACTTCTCCGAACCAAACTTGATATGACCACACGCAGTTCCATCGCACTGTCCCTTCTGGCAATGAACCTTAGCCGCTTGGCTGGGAGTTTTTTGCGCCATATGACGATAACGATCTTTTCAAGGTGCAAATGGCAGAATTTACTGCCTAAAAACGCGCTCAGCGGATATGAGATTTATCTATGCATTTGCTGAGCAGACACTATATAGTACTTTTGATAGCAGGCATTATCTAGGATGCCTGCTATTATTTATATCGTTAAAAGATTTGCATTTAATGCTTGATTTTTCGGATTTGTCTTCAGATAAAGATTTGCATTGATGATAGGAAATTCCGCGCATTTTTCCAGGAATTGCATATCATTAGAGTGAAGCAGCGTAAGCTTCTTGAGGATTTTCATATATAAACACTTTTCCTTATATAAGTTAGCTGCTGGATCCTGAGTGCTGCGGCAACCGTCATATCTTATCATGAAAAGAGGTCGGTTTCAATCGCTTGTTTATTGATGTGTGTTGAAGTGCACAGATAAACGTGATATACTATAGGGTTATTATGAGGGAAATATAGTTGATGAGGAGAAAAAGACAGGATGAAAAAGAGTGTAAAAAGGATGATAGGCGGTATATGCGCATTGAGCATGCTGACAGGAACTCTGAGTGCCTGTGAGAAAAGCAATGCTGATCCGGATATGCCCGAAGAACCCGTGGTGGATGTAAGCACAGAGCTTCAGGAAACGGAGCCGCAGAAAGATTTTCCGGAAACATATGAGATTCCTGCGGGAAGCTATGCATATGATCCGGAAGAGATAATGTTCTTATCCGGAGTCACCGCCTGCGGTATGCAGAAAGATATGTTCTTTTCTATGAAA
>Ga0247610_10007295_pt1 | contig 11377 bp, 9 predicted proteins | sample 174DNAGHGhighgp2_FD_193483 | JGI IMG/M metagenome (GOLD analysis project Ga0247610, IMG submission 193483) | Sheep rumen microbial communities from Palmerston North, Manawatu-Wanganui, New Zealand - 1742 DNA GHGhigh gp2 | ecosystem: Host-associated > Mammals > Digestive system > Stomach > Rumen ...
ATATGTTATAGAATAGCGGTTGAATAAACATATATATGGAATTGTATACAGACGGTGTATACAAAAATTAGCGAAAAAAAAAAAGAGAAAGTAGAGCAAAGAGAAAATATGGGGAACGGATGTTTGGTTCGCGGAGTTATCCACATAGTTATCCACATATCCACATCGCGACTTGCTAGTGGAATGTTGACATAACCAACTAACTAAGGTCGAAGGTGTGAGTGTGCAACACGATGTTGCACACGGACTAGGGAAGCCAACAAGGAAGTTATGTAAGTGGATTGCTATGGAAAGGTAGTGCACGTACACGGACGTACGTGCACGGGGTGAACGAGGGGCTATGTCGCGCGGGCGACCGGGGTCGGTTTTAAAAAGAGTATATGAGTATATACATACTGATATAATATAAGCCCCTCGTTCTTGATTGTTCCTTTTGCGCACTAATAACCACAAGGATTAAGGTCTTGAAATAAAAACCTATTGCAAAATCCTCCCCCTGCCTTTATAATCAAACCAAAAGGAGGTATCACATGAAGCCCACGATAGTTGTTTCTGAGGACGGAATGTTCTCGAGTCACCCTATGTCAGTTGTAGAGATCTGCAACATCTTCTGTGCAGCCCTTACCGGCGCTGTTCAGGATATACGCCCTAACTATAAAGACGATCCTGATAAGGATAAGATCGACAAAGAGTTGTTCGATTCTCTCAACTATAGTTTCTCTAAGTGTCTGGAACTTACATTCCCCGAGTACGAATTACATCCTGAACTTACGGAAGAAGTACTTGCTAAAGAAGATGCGCTTCTTAGAGAGAAGGTTGCTGCGCTTCCTACGGAAGAAGATGATGGAAAGTAATGAAGAACTTTTCTCGTTGCCCGCGCTGCGGGTCTTTGACAAAGAAAGCTATAGCCATCAATGAAGGTGAGTCTGAGTTCTGGTTAGAATGTACGCGTTGCAATACCTACATCAACACTTACATTCCTCAGCCTCACCAGTTCTCTGTGCATGAAGATGCCCACACCTATGTAGGAAACTTCGGAGGATATGGTACAGGTAAGACCTTGACCTCTCGGCAGGAGTTATACAAACACGTATTTATCACACCCAATGCGAATGTTCTTATTGGAGCGAATGTATCTTCTCAGTATGAACAGACCATTAAGCGAGACATCGAGGCAGACTTACCTAAAGCATTTGTCAAGTACATCTCTACTCAGAAATCCTATATAGATCTTATAAATGGCGCCAGAATCATGTTCAGACCTCTTGATGATGTTGACAAACTCAGGTCTTATAACCTGACTATGTTCATCATCGTCGAGGCATCTGAGGTAGACCCTGAAGCATTTACTCAGTTGAAAACCCGACTGCGTAACCTTAATGCAGCTATTCCTGAGACAGATGCGGATGGAGAAATTGTTTATACAGACCTGGATAATGGGTTGAAAGTACCAAAAATCAAAGGGGATTGGTTAAAAGGTATCATTGAATCCAACCCAGATTCAGGCTGGATTAGGACAGAAGTACTGTATGTATCGGATAAGATATATAAACATGGTACTACCCTGGATGATATTAACGTTCCTGATGAGTATAAAGACACAGCAGTGTCTACACACGTAGCTTCTACTGACTGCAATGCGTTTCTTCCACCTAATTTTATTGATACATTATGTAAAAATAAACCTGGGTGGTGGATCAACAGGTATATCTTTTCCAGTTTTTCATACGCAGAGGGTCTGGTTTACCCTGCTGCCATGCATTGTGTAGTACCCAGATACGACATTCCACAGGAGTGGAAACGTATTGTTGCAGCTGACTACGGTTTAAGCGATGACTTTGTGTACTTATTTGCTGCCATAGATGAACAACATGGTAAGGTTGTTATCTATAAAGAGGCAGTAACTAACAATAAAAACATAGAGGAACTGTCTAAACTGTTCTTCAAAGAGTGTGAAGATATTCCTATAGGTGGGATGTGGTGTGCGCCTATACTAGATCCTAAGTCCGGTGCGAAGCGAGATTATAACAAGAAGACTTTGTATGACCATTTCATGGACTTCGGTATAGCGTTTCAGCCTGGACATATCTCTATTGATGCCAGAATATTCAGAACTAATACGTATCTGGAATCTGGCAAACTGGAGATCATGGACACCTGTACTTATCTGATAGAAGAGCTTAGAGATTACAAGTTCCCTCCAAAGAAGCTTGGGGATTCCTATAGTAAAGCACAGGACAAGCCTATAGATAAGAACAACCATGCGATAAATCCGCTGGAGTGGATATGTATGGCATTGCCAGCAGACCCTGCAAAACTTATGTACGGTTCCTATGACAGGTATGGTAATGATTTGGCACAGTTAGATAATATGAAAGATGAAAATGGGAAGTGGTGTCCTCCGCAGTTGCGCGATGACACACCGCCCACACCTCTATACGAAAGGACTGAGTGGTAATGGTTACTATAATTTCTACTATTATTGTTTGCACTACAGTACTACTGTGTGTTAATATTATTGCAAAGATTCTTAGAGATGTCCTGCTGCCTACACAGCAGCCTGGAATAACAGAGAAGGATCTGGAAGAGGCTTATAAAAATAATTCCAATGCCGCGAACTTTCAGGATGTCGTTGATTTTATCAACAAAGAGTTCATGGGCGTAGACTCGGAGGATAATGATGAGTAAGAAGTCAAATGTAGAACTTCCCGATGGAATTACTATTGAGAAGCTCACAGAATATTTTAATATCGGTAAAGCAGAGTATTCTGCTGCGCAGCGTAGAGCACAGAAGCTGGATGCTACAGATCGCGGAAAGCTTTGGGAAGCTGTACGCGCAGCGTTTCCAAAGTATCAGATACTGCCCGATACCAACTATATATCTTATGTGAAGAATAATATTCTTGCATCTATATACACAGTTGGTAAGTCTGCGCAGCTTTTACCTACATCTGATAAGGATAAGGATATAGTAATGCAGTTGAATATAGCCATGGATAATCTGTGGTCTACACTTGATGTAGCAGGATACCAGATGGCAGCAGGTGAGAGAGCAGCACTTCTCAACTATGGTATTACACAGGTTGGTTGGGATAATAGTATCATAACTGGTACAGGGGATGCGTTCCGTAAAGGTGAGGTTGTTTTAAAGAACGTAGATCCGTTGCGGTTTATGCGTGATCCGTTTGCTAAAGATATTGAAACAGCATCTTGGTGTGTGACCTGGGACAGCTATCACAAGTCCGTGATAATGGATAATCCTAAGTATAAGGATGCTTTCAAAGAATATCTTCAGGATAATAAAGAGACTTCAGATGCTACTGGTGCTATGATTACTATGAACACCGACCATGTATCTAAGTCTGCACAAGGGAAAAAGGGATATTATACAATTTATTCTTACTGGGTAAATAAGGACGGCAAGATTCACGAGATACATCTTGTGAACAATGAATGTGTTCTGCTGTGCAAGCAGGATATAAAGCCAGCTACCTTCCCGTTTGCAGAACTTTACTGCAACCTTCCTGCGGGAGATCTGTTCGGAACCTCAGAGTGTTCTAAGATATTTGCGAATAATCTGGCGTATAATATTATGTCATCTATTATTCTTACCAGCGAATATAAGAATCAGCGTCCTCCGAGATTTGTAAACGGACAGTCTGGTATTAATGTAGCTACGTTTGTTAAGCACGGTAACGACGCTGATAGAACATTTATTGTTCAGGGCGACGCTTCAAAAGCTGTGCATTACCAGCAGTTCCCACAGCCTACACAGCAGGCAGTACAGTCTATGGGCTTCCTGTCCAATGATGTGAAGACGATCACCGGAGTTGATGATAGATACACAGGACGTGATACAGGATCAGTTCTTACTACTGGCGGTATAGAGAATATGCTTGACCAGGTAACTATGATAGATGCTCCAAAGGTAGAGAACTATGAGAGATACTGTAAGAGACTGACATATCTTATCGTGTCTAACTGTTTGAACTTCTCAATGAAGCGCAAGTACTTTACTCAGAACCCTCGTACACTTGAGTGGAAGACAGTAGAAGTAGACTTCCCTAACATAGATGCAGATACGATATTCAGTTACGAACTTACCATCAGCTCAGAGCTTCCTAAGAATAAGTCCAGAATAGAATCTGTGGCAAACCATCTTATGGAAATGCAGATGCAGTATCAGGGACAGGGAATAGATGTAGATATAATCACACCAGAAGAATGGCTTATGATGCAGGATCTCCCGTTGCGTGAATACATGCAGGAGCGTATGGGTGTACAGCGTACGCAGAACTGGGTAAGCCTTGTATCTCAGGCAGTTACACAGTACGCAGGATTAGTAGACCAGGGAGTTAATCCTGAAGAGGCTATCGCTGCTACAGCAGATACTATGGCTAGACAGTCACAGCCCGGAGGAGAAACCGCTGTGCAGGATCAGATGGCACAGATGGAACAGGGCGGTGGAATGTTGCCAATGATGTAAAAAGAAGGTATAATTATAGTGTCTTGGGACTGAGATTCCTTCTTTTCGAGAATACACACTAACATAATGTTGGTGTGTATTTTCATTTTTATGTTGACAAACGCGCTGCACAGTAGTACAGTAACCTTGAAAGGTTATCCATCCTCCCGATAATAGGATGTGTTTGTTGGTGACAGCCGCACCACAAAAGAAAGGAAACGGTTTGTATGAGAGAGTTTTGGAACATCGTCGTCCCAAGTTCCGCGTCTGATGAGGGTGACGAACCAGCAGGAATGGATCAGCTTAATGACTTGCTCGACAAGATGGAAAGCGGAGAAACTCCTGAAACGCCAGCGGGTGATGACACCCAGGGTGAAAAAGATGAGACGCATCCCGAAGGATCAGAAGATTCTAAACCAGCTGCACAGCAGATCACAGCAGAAGATAAACGTAATTATGCGTTTGGTCAGATGCGTACACAGATCAATCAGCTCACAGAGTTGCTTGGCAAGGTTGCTAAAGCTAATGGCGTAGAATATACTGATTCAAAAGATCTGGTAGCGAAACTGAATGATGATACCATCCAGAAGATGGCTCAGAAACAGAACGTTCCCGTAGAACTGCTTCAGGAACTGGACGCTCTCAAGCGAGACAGTGAGCAGCTCAAAGCACAGCAGCGAAGAGATGCTGCTGCAATAGGATTTCAGCAGGTTATGGATACCTATCATTTAACTCAGGATCAGTTGAAAGATTTCGCTGTAGAGTTAGATAATAAGGGTAAGAACCCATTTGAACAGCCTATTGATCTGCTTGCTGAGTATAAGATGATGCATTACGATGACATCTTACAGGCAGCAGTAAAGAGTGCAGTAGAAGAAGCGTTGAAAAAGGACAGTGCGGCTAACCAGTCAAGTTCAACACCAGCTCAGCAGCAGGGTGGTAATGGCGGTGAAAATCAGAAGATTACTACCGTGGCAGGACTCACAGCGTTGCTGAATGGAGTAAAATAGACAAACACAATCTATTATAGGAGGAAAAAACCATGTATCTTAATTCAACAGCAGACATCAATGCAGTTGTAAACTGGGTCAACGATTACGGTGCAGGCATGATTGCCCCCGAAATCTTTTACAGCAAGCAGCTGTTAGACACAATTAGACTTGATGCTAACGAGTATTCTTACTACCGTTACGCAGACGAGATGCCTATACAGGAGAAGGCTGACAAGCTTACTATCCGTAGATGGGCACCGTTACGTGCACATACTGTACCGCTTCAGGAAGGCGTACCGCCCGTATCAGATAAGGGTTCAGTAGAGAAGTATGAAATGCAGGCAGACCAGTATGGTCGTTACATGGAGTTCACTGATAAGGTAGACTTCAAGGTAGTAGATCCTGTAGTTGCACACTACTCAAAGGAATACTCTATAGTAGCTATCGAGACACTCGATCTGTTAGCACAGCACACTCTGCTCACAGTATCTCAGAAGTACTTCGCAGGTGGCGCAGCTAACCACGGTGCACTTAGACTTTGGTCTAAGCCCGAGATCGCAGACCTCAGACTTATCGGACTGTCTCTCAAGAAGCAGCTCGTTAAGCCTCGTTCAAATGGCAAGTTCCATGTTCTTGTATCTCCTGAGTTCGTATATGATATGCTCGATGACGAGTACATCCAGAACTACATGAAGATCAACCAGACCACAGCACAGGTTTATGACAACGGAACACTTATCCCTCTGTTCGGATTCGAGTTCTATGAGGTTATGAACTGCCCTGTAACTTGGACATATAAGAAGGCTGATAACAAGATGTACTTCATCCAGTATCAGATCCTTTCTGCCGTATCTTCAGGCGGCGGATACGTTGCTCCTACGAAGTCTGGCTACACAGTAGAGCAGTTCCCTGATCAGGACTACACAACTGTTACTGCTGATAACACATACTTCGCATACAAGGAAACAGAAAGTACCGCAGCAGCAGCTGCTATTGCAGCAGGATATGAGAACGATTCTCGTACAGGTAAGGCAGCATCTTACATTCCCGCACATACGGATTACGATGCAGGTGCTCTTACACTTCTTGATGAAGGATCAGAAGCTCTCAAGTTCCAGCACACTCTTATCCTTGGTAAGGATGCGCTTGCCAGAACAGGTCTTGCAGGTGAAGGAAACGCTAAGATGTACGTTAAGCCTCTTGGCTCAACAGGCGTACTCGATCCTATCGACCAGCGTCAGTCTATCGGATTCAAGATCAACTCTGTTGGTTTCGGCTCTGTAAGAACTGAGGCAGTTGTAGACTACATCAATGTACCCACACAGCTTAACGTCTAAGCTGCGTGGGTGCTAACCCACGAAAAAAGGAGTACAGTAATGGCAGCAACAAAGAAAACTAAGACTGCGGTTTCTATTGATGACAATGCTACCGTAGTAGACACAGCCGCTTTGAATTCGGCTCTCGAAACAAAGGTAACTGCACGCAGGGCTAACAACTCAAGACTTGTAGACCACTATAAGGGCGAGAAGAAAGTTCCTGTACAGGGTTCACCGATGTACCGTCCGTACTTCGGAAACAATATGCCGATCATCTTAAATGGTATCGCAATATTCGTTCCGCTTGATGGACAGCAGTACGAGATTCCTGAATCATTCGCAGCAATTTTCTTTGATAGGATCTCAAGGATAGACGAGCAGATAAACATGCGTAAGCAGATGGCAGCTATCTCAGATAATATTGAAGCATATGCAGGCGAAAGAAATCTGATTCAGAAGATTTAAGCACAAAGGGGCTGAACAATAGTTCAGCCCTTTTTATTATTGGAGAGGCTTATGTTATTATCACAAGTACAAAAACTTTTCAATGAAGCATTAGCAGGAGAGACATTATCTTATAAAGAGATGCTGCCTCATCTTGACTCTGCTATAGATGGAATTAATGCAAAGCTTAATTCTACATATCCTGTATTTTCAGATATTCCTTATGAGACATCTGAATCTTCTTATGACTTCTTTCCGGACAAGTACATACGTACAGTAGTAATACCAGGCGCAGCGTGGCATTTCTATGTAATGGATGAAGAAGGTTTACAGACAGCTCCGCAGTATCAGCAGGATTTTGAAAATGGTAAGTTCCTTATGCAGCGTGATATGCTGTACAAGATACCAGAAGAATATCAAGACGATGACAATGCAGGTTTCATAGTAGGTGATCCAGAGAGTGACCTCTTTGGTGATAGGGGACTTGTTGTAGATATAGACGTATAGGAGGTTACTTATGCGTTGGGATAAAGATTATAAAAATCCAGAAGTTATAAATGATCCTACTGTCATTCCAGCGTACGGTGTTACTGATGAAGAGCGTGCACGTTGGAACGCTAAGCAGGATGCGTTAGAATATGATGCAGTTCCTACTCCGTTTAGTGATAAGCATCTTATAAGTGGTGCTATATATAATGCACTTGAACAGTATCGTGCAAGCACTACTCAGGCTTGTCAGGACTACTATTGGAGTATAGCAGATGGTCTTGCAGAGACAAGACAGATAGTTATAAGCGCAGCAGAATCTGCTAATGATTCAAAAATAGCAGCAGGAATATCAGAAACCAATGCAGCTTCTAGTGCATCTAATGCTTTCACAAGTGCTAGAAATGCCGCAGAATCTGAACTTAATGCTTCAAATAGCGCTAATAATTCTTCATATTCTGCACAGTACTCTGAATCTTGTTCAAGAGATTCCGAAGCATATGCTGTAGGTACTCGTAATGGTTCTCCTGTAACTGAAGGAGATCCAGCTTATCATCATAATTCTAAATATTTTGCAGATCTCGGAAGAGAAGTTATTAATGATGAGGTTACTTCTGAATATTTTACATGGTCTTCAGATAAATTATCTACTTTACTTTCTGGTAAAGCAGATCTTGAGAATGGTAAAATTCCAGCATCACAGTTACCCAGTTATGTTGATGATGTAAAAGAATATTCCAGTCTTTCAGACTTTCCTGCAACAGGAGAAAGTGATAAAATTTATATAGCTATTGATACTAATAAAGAGTATCGTTGGACAGGTTCTACTTATGCTATAATATCTGAAAGCTTAGCCCTTGGTGAGACTTCATCAACAGCATACGCAGGAAATAAGGGTAAGCAGAATGCTGATAATATTTTAGCGTTGCAGGGACTTGTGACAGGTATACAGGACGTTATTCCTAGCACTGCCACATCTTCTAATAAGCTTGTATCAACCTCAGAAATGGGAACAGCTCTTCAGGGTAAATCTGATACAAGTCATACACACGATGATAGATACTACACAGAAGCAGAAGTAGATTCTGCGCTTTCTGGAAAAGCAGCTGCATCTCATACACATGATGATAGATATTACACAGAAACTGAAATAGATAATAAATTTAACGGTGTAACATTTACTACTTCTAATAATGAGATTTATATTAACTGGTAGGAGGCATTATGGCTGGCACACAGTTATTTAAAAATACCGCTAAAAACGCACATAGACGTAGGTATATGACTGATGAAGATCAGTTTTCTAAAGGCATGCAGTTTACTAATGCGCCTTTAACTGACGGATATGCTAAAGCTATAATTAATTTTGATCTTAAAAATGATGGTACATCATTAGTTCCTCGTGGTGGTTTACATGATGTAGCGAAAAATGTTGCCACTATAGATTCAGATATTACTGCTACGGATTATTTTGTACACCATGCAGATGCCACATACGTGCAGAATAATGATGGTAGCGATGCTGCATTATGTAATTATTTTATATTATGTAAGTCTATCAGCGGTGAGGCTCCTGAACTTTCGTCTGCCAAGCTTATGTTAGAATACGACGGGTCGTATCTTACCGCTGATTACGATACTACTGCACAGGACGGTCTTTCGGGAAGACTTCTCTTAAAACCTCCTGTGACTGCAATGCAAGATCTTGTGATCGAATCTCCTTTCAACCGCGACGGTATTTATGCTTCATTAGAAGGAAATACTTACATTTTGGTTTCAACTGCTACTACGCATAAGCTTGGCAGACTTATAGTAAAGTTTAATTTACAGCGCACAGCATTTACATGGTACGTTGAAGAAGTAACTCCTAGAGAGGTACAGCCTGTGCAGGCTATGAATTATGGATATAATATGCTTAAAGAGCATCCATATACCTTTGCTAATGTATCATCAGCAACAGGTGCTGTGCAGCTTACCGGAGTGCTGCCTTATGATGAGCAGGGAAACTTGCTTCTTACAGCGCGTCCCGGAACACCTATGGTGTTTAAGTTGTACTATAAATATCCTGCTATTGACGTTACTAATGAGGATAAGTATCTTGTACAGTGGGAGATTCAGGACTTAAACAATAGTACCGATGCCGAAGTAATACATAAAGTACGTGGTTCTGAGGAATATACGCCTGGCTCAGACATTACATTGACTTACACCCCATCCTACACTGCATTTTCTATTATAGTTAGATTATATAAAAAGTCTGAGATGGATGCACAGGATGCCGCTTGGGAGAATGATGAAGTACTTCAGAAACTTGTAACTAAAGATGATAACCTTACCCCCAATCAGGTTACAACTCTTGCTTCTTATTATCTTACAAGTAATTCTGATACATCTATGCTTAATGTGGCTCCTGTGGAGTATAACCTCGGAACTGCTACTGGTATGTGTTCATGGCAGCAGCGCTTAGTTATGTGGGGAGTTGAAGGCGCTAAGAGCACATTATTCGTGTCTGAAATAAATGATCCCAGTTACATGCCTTATCCTAATAACTGTGATATATTCAGAACCGATATTATATGTGCTATTCCTTATATGACTTCATTACTTGTGTTTACGACCAATGCTTTATATAAACTTACAATTAATGAAGATGGTTTATCATATACTACAGAGTGTGTACAGGAACGTCTTAATATGACACCTGCTGATACCAATACAGTTATTACTGTACAGAATATGGTGTATTTTAAGTCAGGTAATTACTTCTACATGGTAGTTCCTAATAATTCTTTAAGCGCCAGCAGTAATGTGCAGCTTGCTCCTGTGTCACGTCCGGTTGAGCAGATGTTTGACTCGCTTAAACTTATGTTCTCAAGAATGCTTAATGAAGTGTATGATTTGTCTTATGATGGTTATCATGCACCAATATCATTAGAGCTTATAGATTATAATGTACATCTGGCTAATACACAGATTCGTAATGTATATAAAGTTGCTGTGCGCAGACCGGAGGGCGTTGGAGATAGTAATACTTATTATTTTGATATAAGTGTCAATTATGATACAGTATTACGCGCATGGACTGTATATATGTATCAGACAAACGCTTATAGAGATATTGTATATAAAGCTACTGTCACAGGAGAAAATATATTTGTACATCTGTATATAGACGGAACAACATTTATACATGACATAAAAGCATCTTTAGTACAGCTAGATCCTTTACGTCCTTATGACGATATTTCATTAGATTATTCTAATGAACGTTTATTCGGAAATTGGCAGTTTATAGATACAGGATATAGAGATTTTCAGGAAGACTTAAAGAAACGCTTTAGAGAAGTTCAATTCTGTGTAAATATATTAGATACGCATGTACTTAAATTCAATACAGCATTTGTAGTAGATGATGTAGATAAAGTACCTATGTATAAACATACTGTACAGCAGTGTACAGATAGGCTTGATCCTAATTATGGCGTTATATTTATAGAGCGTGAGTTAGAAGAAAGTATATCTACTCCTGAAGTTTCGCGCTTTAATGACTGGGAGTTTGATACAGCACTATTCCCAGACATTACTGTACACAAAGTGCGGTATAAAGTAAGTGGTAAGGGATATGGTGGTGCTGTCAAGATCCTCAGTAAAAATGAGTTTCCGTTTGAACTCTT
>Ga0247610_10007296_pt1 | contig 11375 bp, 7 predicted proteins | sample 174DNAGHGhighgp2_FD_193483 | JGI IMG/M metagenome (GOLD analysis project Ga0247610, IMG submission 193483) | Sheep rumen microbial communities from Palmerston North, Manawatu-Wanganui, New Zealand - 1742 DNA GHGhigh gp2 | ecosystem: Host-associated > Mammals > Digestive system > Stomach > Rumen ...
CGTCCGCACGCTTACTCTGTATAAGCGATTCGCACGCAAGCAAGCTTGCGGCTCTCTGCTTACGCTGCGCCTTCGAGCCATTTCCTTGCCATTCGCAAAATGCCCTCGGCAAGCGTACAAACTCATTTAATCAGCGCTTCCTTAAGGAAATGCTGATTATTGTTCCGCGTCCCGATTACAGCATGGACTTGCGCAGGTCGGCGGGCGCTTTGGGCGAAAGCAGCGCAAAGGGGATGTCCAGCACGGTGAAGGCGCCGCGTTTGCCCTGTTCATAATACAGACGGTACATAGCCCGGGCAAAAGCGGTCAGCACGCTGGAAGTGAACTGCGGATTGCTGTCCAGCTTCAAGGAAAATTCCATCACATGGCCGGTCGTGTCGTCGGTCTTGCCGTTACGGAACACAAAGCCGCCATGGGGAATGCCGCTGTGATTTTTCTTAAATTCCTCTTCGGAAATAAAATGTACGATGGTCTCATACCCGACGAAATAGTTGGGCATGGTCTTGATGGCCGTCTCGATGGCGGCTAAGTCCGCGCCTTCTTCCGGTACTACGAAGCATTCCCGCAGGTGCATCTCGTTACCGGGGGCGTCCGTGCCCTTGCCGCTGCGGACCGCCTCCAGATATTCTTCCTTGGGAATGGTGTACTGCTTGCCGTTCTTCACGCCGGGGATGCGGCGGATGGCGTCGGAATGTCCCTGGCTCACGCCCTTGCCCCAGAAGGTGTAGCTTTTTCCTTCCGGCAGCACGCTGTCGCCCAACACGCGAAGCAGCGAGAACAGACCCGGATCCCAGCCAACGGAAATAATGGAAGCGGTGTCATGCTCCTTGGAAACTGCATCCATCTTCGCAAAATATTCCGGAATGCGGGGATGGGTATCAAAGCTGTCTACCGTTACAAAATGCTGCGCCAGTTCCGGTCCCTGTTCCATCAGATCCGTAGCGGAACCGCCGCAAAGGATCATCACGTCGATCTTATCTTTGTAATCCAGCACATGTTTCAGATTGATGGCCGGTACGCCGCTGGCCGTGCCGGGCAGGTCGCGGCGGGAAAAAACGCCTACCAGTTCCATGTCCTCCGCGCGGTTTACCGCCAGTTCCACGCCGTGTCCCAGATTACCATATCCACAGATACCAATACGAATTTTGTTTGCCATAATCAATGTCTCCCCTCTGAAAATGTATCAATTTTTTTGTCGCTTGCATACGACGGGCCCGGATCGGAAAATGACGCTTTCTTCCTCTTTGTCATTCCGGCAGCCGCTTGTAAAAAAACAGATAACGCGCAACGCCTTCCGAACCGGTAAAGCCCACTTCTATAATTTATCAAATTTGGAAGCGTTTGTGAATATTTTTATAAAAAAATTACCAAAAAATCAAGGCTATGATATAATTACTTATTAAGACGAATTAAGGAATTAAGATGAATCAAGGAAGCGCCGGTTCATTCCGCCGCTCCCGGCCATCGTACCGATGGCTTTTATCCGCGCCTGCATAAACAATGCAGGAAGAAACAATGCAGAAAGAGGTACGACCATGGATTTGGATTATCATTTTGGAACCGTGTATGTACTGTCGCGCTGGGCAGACTTTGGAAGCTTTAACGCGCGGACCATCGCGGCTACATCCCAGCTGGTGGATGATAACTTTGACAGTACGCCCTTTTCAGACGCAGAAGAAGAAAAAAATATTGCCAAAGGCGTTCAGGTGCGGTATTCCTGCCAGAACGTGTGGGGCAATATTACAGGCAAAGGGAACGAAGATATCTGGATCCCCTTCCATTTTCTTCCGGGACTGGAGGGGGATACCGAGGCAGACAAACTGGTCTGCAAAAAGCACAGCGTTATGGCAAAAGAACTGAAATACAGGCTGTATAACACTACGCTGGACAATTCCAACTACGTGTTCCGCCTGGGGGTAGGGCTGCATGTGTTTGCGGACACCTGGGCCCATCAGGAATTTGCCGGCATCAATAACGCGGTGAACCAGGTGAAGGACCTGCTGTTTGCCACCCAGGGCAGCATGGTGGAAAAAATGCTGGACGAAATGCTGGATTCCACCGTCCTCAGCAAAATCCTGGACATGGTGATGCCGCTGGGACACGCGGCGGCGGTGCATTGCCCGGATATGCCGTACCTGTGGTGGAAGAGCGGGGAACGGTTCACCGGCGGGCGCAAAAACTGGGATGAATTCATGGACGCGTCGGAAGAAATTTACGCCGTGCTGCAACACGTCAGCGGCGTTCCGGAAACGGGGCTGACCATGGAACAGCGGGACAAACTTTCCGAATGCTTCAAAAGATTCCAGACCGACGACATCGACCGGCGTTACGGCCTGTGGATCGACCGGATCCGGGAAAACTTTTTTGACTTTAAAGATTTTAATGAGGAAGACCGCAACGTGGAATACAGCATCGGCCTGATACTGGACGATATGAACTGGCGCAAGCAGTTCTATGACGAAGTTAACGACCATTACTTCTGGGTGAAACAGAAACTGGAAGAAAACGGCATTGACCGGTTAGGGAAAAAATATAAAGGGTATTAAAGCAGATATTTTGGCATGAATTTGTAAAAAATTAAAAGGGGGACAACTTGCATGGTAAAGACTGCAGACAAGATCATTCTCGGTAACTTCATCACGATGGACGAAAAGAGGCCCTTTGCCAAGGCTGCCTTAGTCAAAGACGGCGTGTTCGCCTATATCGGCAGCGTTGAAGAAGCGAAAAAGCTGGCCGGCGCCGACGCACAGGTGCTGGACTACGGCGATAACTTCATCTATCCCGGTTTCCTGGAATCCCACTGCCACGGCCATCTGGCCGGTCTGCGCTTTATCGGGCAGGCGGACCTGACGCAGACAGGGCTGACCGATTACGCCAAATACCGCGAGATCATCAAAGCGTTTATTGCAAAGAACCCGCAGCGTAACTTCTACATTGCCTCAGGGTGGGTGGAAAATGAGGAATACGTCAGCAAGGCGTATCTGGACGAGATCTGCGCCGATAAGCCGCTGCTCCTGCATACCGGCGGCGGACATTCCATGCTGCTCAATACCAAGGCGCTGGAATGGGCCGGCATCGACGCGGCCTACGCGAAGGCATACGGCTATGACCAGGTGCATGTGGACGCCAATGGCGAACCGGACGGTTACATCTGTGAAACGCCTGTGTTCGAGCTCGTGCCGAATCTTCCCGCGACGATCGAAGATATCAAAGAGTATCTGCTCGCCTGGCAGGATTTCGCCCTTAAAAGCGGTTTTACCGCCGTCTGTGATGCCGGCGCGGAACTGATCCACCGGGACTGCCCCAAGGCCTACCATGAGCTGGAAAAGGAAGGCAAACTGAAGCTGCGCACCTACGCCTACATGTACGTGCTCGACAATATTGAAAGCCCCAGGGCGGAGATCGCCCGCATCGCCGCAGAGCGCGCAACGTTAAGCGGCGAATATTTCCACATTCTCGGCGCCAAGGCGTTCCTGGACGGCGTGACGGAAGCGCACACGGGCTGGCAGAACCAGGACTACGCCGACGAGCCCGGCTATCACGGGCTGGAACGCTTTAACGACCATGACAAGATGGTGGAGCTGATTACGGAGGCGAATAAGGAGGGCATGGCCGTCCACGTTCACTCTGAAGGCGGCGGAGCCACGCACTTCATGCTGGGCTGCATCGAGGACGCGGAAAAGATCACCGGCAATATGGACCAGCGCAACGTACTGGCGCATCTGCACTTTGTGACCGAAGAGGATATCCGCCGCATGGCGGCGACCCGTTCCATACCGGCGGTCCCGCCCCTGTGGACGCCCAATGTGCCGGGCCTCTATGAACAGGAAGTATCCTATGTCGGGGCGGAACTGGCAGAGAATTCGTATCCCATCAAATCCTTCTACGACGCGGGCGCCAACGTGGTCTTCCATTCCGACTATCCCGTTTCCCCGATGATGAATGTAAAATACAGCATTTACATGGCGGAAACCCGCAAATTCCCGAAGGAAGTGCTGGACGGCGCAGACAAAGCCCACAACGTAAAAGAAGCCATCAACCGCGAACAGGCGCTGCGCGCCATGACCATCAACGTAGCCTATCAGTGGCGCCAGGAGCATCGCATGGGCTCCATCGAGTTCGGCAAGCTTGCCAATATGACGGTGTTTGACTGCGATTTCCTGCACGACGACCTGGAGAAGATCGCCCAGGCAAATATTATCGCTACCATCGTGGACGGCGAAGAAGTATATAAAGCATAAACATACAGAGGGTATCTTACAACGCAACTTGTTTTACGGCAGGTTGCGTTGTTTTTTCTTCTTTAATCAGCACTTCCTTTGTTGCTGAAAAAAATGATATAATTATTTATTAAATTTTATATGATGATTTTATAGGATGAAAAAATACAGGGGGTAATCACGTTGACTCTGGCAGGTATTTTACTTCTGGGCGGTTTTGTCCTTTTTGCTGCCCTTATGGTGGCGCGGGTCTTGCCGACCCTTCTGGCGCTTCCCCTTATGGCTGGATGGATCGCTTTTATCGCAGGCGTGCCGTTCTTTGGCTGGCTCAGTGAAATTGTGGTGAAAGGATCATTCCGCCTGAGCGCCCCGATCGTGCTGGTGGTGTTTGGCTCCATGTTTGCCCGGGTCATCCAGAAAACCGGCATATCCGACACGATCATAAAAAAAGCGGCTGAACTTTCCGGGGACCAGCCTGTGGCCATAGCCTCCCTTATGACGGCGGCGACCGCTTTTATCTTTCTGGGAATGAGCGGACTTGGCGCCATCATCATGATCGGTTCCATCGCCATACCCATAATGACCGGCGCAGGCATTGCCGCTATCGACGCGGTGATCCTGATCCTTCTGGGGATGCTTACGGGCAGCGCGCTGAACTTTGCGGGAGCTGCCACAGGCATCGGCATATTTGGCGCGGAAGCCGTGCTTCGTTATCTGGTGCCGGGGGCAGTTGTGTCCGTGATCATAACCTGCGCTTACATTTTTATTAATATTCCCAGAGGCAACCATGGGGCCGCCCCGGCTTTTGCGCTGGTGAAAAGTTTTATCCTTGCCATTCTGTCCGTTCCGGGAAGCCTGGTCAGCGTGGCCGGGAAACTGTTCTCTTCCAGGAAATCCAGTCTCATGAAAAAGAAAGAAGCCCTTCCCGGCGCAGCGTTAATTACGCCGATCCTGCCTCTTGCGGTCATCGGTATCATAAACTTTACCGTGGGGCTCGGGAATGCGGCAGACGGTAAGGTAGACCCTGTTTCCGCCTCTGTACTTGGCTTTGTCATCGCCTCTTTTTATGCGGCTGTGCTGGTGCGCCCTTCCCAGGTGATCAACCTTTTTACCGGAGCCATTGTTGACGGCATCAGGGATGTGGCCGGCGTTATTTTCCTGTTCATGGGGATTGGCATGCTGGTGACCGCCACCACCCAAAAGGCGGCGATTGATATTTTAAACCCGCTTTTTGTGGCGGTTATGCCAAACTCATTTTACGGCGTCCTGCTGCTATTTACCATTCTGGCGCCGGCGGCCCTGTATCGGGGACCCTTCAATATGTACGGCATGGGTACAGGGATTGCCGCTATTTTGACCAGCCTTCATTTTCTTCCCGCCTCGGCTCTTTACGGCATGTTTTCGGGCGTCGGATATCTCCAGGCCATAGCCGATCCCACCAATTCCCAAAATACATGGCTTGCCGGGTTCGCAGGAGTGGATGCCACCAATGTGATGAAGCGGATCCTGCCTTACGCCTGGGGGGCTTGCGTGCTGATGATGATGTTTGTTGCGGTGCTGAAGTAAAGGGGACGCTGATTACATTCGCGAAATTCCGCAACGATTGTACAAACGCATTGAATCCGTGTTTCCTAAATTCGGCGAAGAGGTGAAACCATGCGCCAGGTACGAATCGGCATTGATGTGGGCGGCACGTTTACCGATGCCGTCGCCATTGACAACGATACTTATGAGATTATAGCGAAAGAAAAAATTCCCACCACCCATGATTCCAAAGAGGGCGTTGCCGACGGAATCGTCCGCGTCTTGCAGGACATCATGGACAATAACGGCATACAGCCCCGGGAAGTGGTGTTCATTGCCCACGGCACAACGCAGGCTACCAATGCGCTTCTGGAAGGGGATGTGGCTGTCACGGGGATTTTAAGCATGGGCTGCGGCATAGAAGCCGGACGGATAGAAAAAATCAGCAATATCGGAAATATCCCCATAGCCCTGGGCAAAGAACTAAAAACCGTTTTCACGTTCCTGGAAACAGCGGACGCGAGGTCCGACGCAACGAACGTGGAAGCAAAGATACAGGAACTGAAAGCGGCGGGCGCCGAAGTCATTGTAGCGACCGAAGCCTACGGCGTGGACGATCCGGCAAACGAAGATTTTGTGGTAAACACGGCAAGAAACATGGGCCTGTATGCCACAGGAGGGCACGATGTCTCCAAACTTTACGGGCTGAAAGTACGCACGCGGACGGCGGTGGTGAACGGCAGCCTGATCCCCCGCATGATGGAAACGGCGAACATGACGGAGTCTTGCGTAAAACGGGCGGGAATCTCCAATCCGCTGATGATCATGCGCTGCGACGGAGGCGTTATGACGGTGGACGAGGTGCGCCGCCGTCCCATCCTGACCATGCTTTCGGGACTGGCCGCCGGTGTTGCGGGGGTTTTGATGTATGAAAAACTTTCCGACGGGATCTTTCTGGAAGCGGGCGGCACTTCGACAGATATTTCCGTGGTAAAAGACGGTCGGGTCATGGTGCGGTACGGCGAGATCGGCGGGCATAAAACCTATTTGTCCTCCCTCGACGTAAGGACGCTTGGGGTTGCGGGTGGCAGCATGATCCGCGTTGAAAACGGGAAAATAACGGATGTCGGCCCCAGAAGCGCGCATATTGCAGGCCTGCCCTACGAAGTTTTCTCGCAAAAATTGGAGGATCCCAAACTGGAGCTCATCGCCCCCTTACAGGATGATGCCCCCGCTTTTGCCGTGGTGTGCGGAAAGGACGGCAGAAAAGTTTCCCTGACTCTGGCAGGCGCGGCGAATCTTTTGCGCAGCGTTCCCGAAGGGGACTACGCCTACAGCCGGGAAATTGAAAACGCCCGCGTGGCCTGGCAGGCGTTGGGCGACAGCATAGGGATAAGCGCAGAAGAAGCGGCCAGACAGGCTATGGATATTGCTTCGGATAAAATCTGGGAGATCGTCAGCCGTCTGATCGCAGAATACAAGCTTTCGCCGGAACTGTTGTGCCTGGCGGGGGGCGGCGGCAGCGCCGGCGTCGTGGTTCCCTATCTGGGGAAACGAAAAAATGTCCAGTGGAAAATCGTAAAAAACGCCCCGATCATTTCTACCATCGGGGTCGCCATGGCCATGGTGCGGGAAGTGGTGGAGCGCACGGTGGTGAATCCCACGGACAGCGATATGAAATCCATCCGTCACGAAGCGTTAGAGCAGGTGATGAAGTCAGGCGCCAAAGAAGCTACCGTAGAAATCGCCATTGAGTACGACAAGAAAACAAACATTTTAAGGGCGACGGCGACGGGCGCCACGGAGCTGAAAAAAGACGGCATCGCCATGGGAACCGTCTCCGACGAAGAACTGAAAGCAATCGCCGCCAGGAGCATGCGCCTGCCGGAGGAAGAAGTAACAGAAGCAGCGGCAGCGGGAAAATGGCGACTGTTTGAAGGTATGGCCAGCAGTAAGTTCTGGGGGATTTTCCCTTCAAAAAAATGTTTGGTGCGGGTGATCGACCGAAACGGCGTAGTCACGTTGCAACGGGAAGGGTTAGGCGCGGTACTGACAAATAAACGGAAACTGAAAGAAGATCTTGACACCCTCTTTGAAGAAACCGCCGCTTACGGCACAATCGGCGAGGAACTTCCCCCCCTTTACGCTTACTATGGCGAAAAACAGCTGGATCTGTCGGGGCTTGCTTCCCGGGAGCAAATGATGGCTGTCCTGGAAGCTGAAATAGATATTTTCCCCGAGGATGAACAAATCATCCTGCTGGCAGTGCGGTAAGCCGGGATTTTTTATACATCCCGTCCATTCAAACTCACAAATCCGACGCAGTCGTTTTTGAAAAACAGATTATGGAAGCACTGATTAATTCGTCTGCACGCCTGTCTTCATCAAAACTTCATAAAATTCGACTGTAAACCATTCTATAATTATGATATGATATAGAATATAGTATAGAATGAAAGTAGAGATACGCGACCTAAAAATTATACAGGAAGACGAACGAAAGGAGAACAAAATGAAAGTCGACAGGATTATTAAAAATGCAAAAATCTTCACAGCTGACAAGGACAATGCCCAGGCAACCGCTCTTGCGGTGAAGGAAGGCAAATTCGTCTATGTGGGCGACGAGGCCGGTCTTGCAGAGTATGAGGGCGAGGTCACAGACCTGGGCGGAAAATTCATCATGCCAGGCATCCTTGACACCCATGTCCATGTCACCATGCCGGTCGGTTTCGAATACGCGGATATGGGGATGCGCATTGAGTGCAACGGCAAGCGGGAAGCCCTGGATATTATGTCAGACTATATTAAGAAAAATCCCGGTGAGGAGCGTTACAGGTTTCTTTTGGAGAAAAGGTTCCTCCATGGAGACGATATCGTAAAGGAGGACCTTGACGCGATCTGCCCGGATGCCGAGATTTTAATTCAGGAAGGGGAAGGACACAGCATCTGGGTAAACTCCAGGATCCTTGACAGGCACGGTATTACTGACGACACGCCGGATCCTGTGCCTGGACTTACTTATTATGTAAGGAAGGATGGCCATGTGACCGGAAATATGATTGAGGCCTCGGCGGAAGTTCCTATCATTCTGGACGGCCTGATGGGCCTGACCGACGAGCAGGTTGACGCGGCTCTTAACCGCTGGATCGAGTTTTCGGTAAATGCCGGCGTGAGCTGCGTATTTGATGCCGGGCTGCCGGGAGATCCCGTGTTCCATGAGAAGATATACAAGCGCCTGTGCGAACTGGATGAGATGGGAAAACTGCCTGTTTATATTGACGGCAGTTATGTGGCCATGTCGGCCCGCGAAGCGGAGAAAGCCCTTAAGGAGCTGAAGCGTTTCCGGCGTGAGTACAACACAGAGCATGTTAAGGTTCATACCATGAAGATTATGATGGACGGGACCCAGAAGATCCACACCGCGGCAATGGTTACGCCTTATGCAGATATCAACACAGTGGGATCTACTGCCTTCTCCGCAGAGGAACTTGCGGAGCTTTTAAAACAGCTCAATGAGGCGGGTCTGGATCTGCACTGTCACACTGTCGGCGAGCGCGCGTCCCGTGTTGTGCTGGACGGCGTGGAACTGGCAAGAAAAGAGCTGGGAGACGGCTTCCATGTGCGTGTCACCTGCGCTCATCTGGAGATTCAGGACGATGCGGATCTGGACAGGTTTGCAAAGCTTGGCGTCATCGCCAACTTTACACCGTGGTGGCATGCGGGAGACACGAAGGAATCGAGTTCCTGGCTTGGGGCGGAACGCGCCGCAAAACAGTTCCGCTGCAAAACCATCTGGGACTCCGGCGCTCTTGTGACATGGTCCAGTGATAACATCGTCTTCGGGGATCTCGTACCTTGGAGCCCGTACCTTGGCATGGAGATCGGGATGACCCGCATAGCTACCGAAAAGACCAGGCTTCCTGAATGGGCCAAAAGCAAGGCGGTATTACCTCCTGCAGAGGAAAGGATGAACATAGAAGAGATGCTGCTGGGATACACGATCAACGGAGCAAAGCAGCTTGGCATCGAGGATAAAAAGGGTTCTATTACGACCGGCAAGGACGCGGACTATCTGGTATTCGACAATGACCTGCTTACCGCAGAGCATGAAGGATTCAGCCAAAACATGCCGAAAGAGGTGTATTTTGCCGGAAAGAAAGTAAACTGATTCTTTGATTATGTCCGGTAGGCATCCATTATTTCAATAAAAACATGAAATCAAAGATTCGTATTTCAGACAATTTTACATACGGGAAATTGCTGCGGTTTACACTGCCATCCATTGTGATGAATATATTTCTCTCCCTGTACATTGTCGTGGATGGATTTTTTGTCGCTAATTTTGTGGGAAAGACGGAATTTGCGGCTGTCAACCTGATCCTGCCTGTACTTAATATCATGGGAGAGATCGGCTATATGTTCGGTGTGGGCGGAAGCGCATTGATCGCAAAGACGATGGGGGAAAAAAATCAGGAACGGGCAAACAGCCTGTTTTCACTGATTGTACTGGTATCTTCCGGCTTGGGCTTTTTGATGATGGCGCCGGGATTTATCTTTATGCCCCAGATTACGTCCTGGCTTGGCGCAGAAGGAAGTCTTCTTGAAAACAGCGTGCTGTACGGACGGATCTTTATTCTGGCTCTGCCTGCATGGATATTGTCGTATGCGTTCCAGCTTTTCTTTGTCACTGCTGAAAAACCGCGGTTGGGGCTTTTGGTCACGGTATTCTCAGGAGTGTGTAATATGATATTGGATGCGCTTTTTATTATCGGCTTTCAGTGGGGGATCGCAGGCGCTGCGGCAGCCTCGGCGTTGGCCCAGATAGTGGGAGGCGTGTTCCCGCTTATTTATTTCAGCCGGAAGAATACCAGCCTCCTTAAGCTGGTGAAGCCCGTATGGGATGCAAGGTCGATCATTAAATCCTGTACGAACGGATCCTCGGAATTCATGGCGGAAGCCGCTGCGTCTATGGTAGGGCTTATCTATAATATGCAGCTGCTTAAGTATGCGGGTGAAGACGGAGTCGTAATCTATGGCCAACTGATGTATGTCAGCCTGATTTTTTCAGCCATTTTTGTGGGGTATTCTAATGGGGTCGGGCCGGTGTTCAGCTATCATTACGGCGCACAGAATCATGGTGAACTTAAGAACCTGCGAAAAAGGAGCCTTGTGGTTGTCGGAATCACATCCGTTGCGATGTTTATTCTTTCGGAAGCGCTTGCTTATCCGTTTTCCATCTTATTTCTGCAGGATGCCATGCAACTGGTGCCAATTTCCGTACACGCATTCAGGATCATCTCTTTTTCATACTTCTTTTCAGGAATGGCTATTTTCAGCTCAGCCTTTTTTACAGCTCTGAACGACGGAAAGGTATCGGCATTGATATCTTTTTTACGGACCTTTGTCTTTGAACTTGGGTCTGTGCTTTTACTGCCGGTGTTGTTTGGCGTGGAAGGCATATGGTGTTCCGTTGTTTTTGGCGATCTGATGGCGGCAGTTGTCGGGAGCCTGTTCATGGTTGGCCTGCGTAGGAACTATCACTATTAACCAACCTATTTTGATATCCTGATCTGCATTATGCTGTAAGGAAAGGCTTCTAAGAAATATTTATGGGGGGTATTAAAATGGAAG
>Ga0247610_10007298_pt1 | contig 11375 bp, 23 predicted proteins | sample 174DNAGHGhighgp2_FD_193483 | JGI IMG/M metagenome (GOLD analysis project Ga0247610, IMG submission 193483) | Sheep rumen microbial communities from Palmerston North, Manawatu-Wanganui, New Zealand - 1742 DNA GHGhigh gp2 | ecosystem: Host-associated > Mammals > Digestive system > Stomach > Rumen...
CTTGGAGAAATAAGCCTTGCGCTTGATTTCCTCACGAACAAGCAGACCATCTGCTACCATCTGCCGAACGAGCGCACTCACACGCTGATTAGACAGAGTAGAAACTGCACCAACCGACTTCATGATGTCAGTGATGGTGTACTTGCCATCACCAAGACCGTTAAGGATAGCATCCTTAAAGCCGACATTCTCCTTCTGAGTCGCAGTCATCTTGCGCTCACCCGAAGACTTCTTAGCAAGCTGAGCCTTGAGAGCAGACAGCTTATCCTTTACAGCATCATCAGAAACAGAAGCAATAGCAACATCAAGAGCAACAGCGTAAGTCATCTTAGTCATAGATAGCACCTCTTTCATTTGAACTTTGTTTTCTTTACCTTACATTGTTATTATAGCATCTTTAGTTTCATTTGTCAAGGACTTTTTTATTTTTTTTCTTGAGATTTTTTAGAACCCCTTGACTTTGTTCTCTTATCTCTCTCAACCTTACATAAGTAATTATAGCAGATTTCGGGAAAAAAGCAAGATGTAATTTTGCACAAAAAAACATAAAAAAAATTGTGCAAAGTGCCTATTGACAGAAACAGGGCGCGCCTCGACCATGCGCGCCCGGCCCGCAATAAAAAAAGGGGTAGAGATTTATTTAATCTCTACCCAAATAGGTCCATGCTCTTCATCTTCTTCTAAATGCCAAACAGAAAATTCCTCACGCTTAACAACCCATAAATCAGTTTCATTTTTAATAACAAAATCACCAAAGAAATTTCCTCTAATAGAACAAAAGGTTGTTAAATTTGGTAATTTTGTTTTTATAGCTTCTATCACTTTTGGAAGATCACAAAAATAAACTGAAAACATTTTTAATACTCCTTTAAAAAATCTATAATCTCATAGAATTTAGTTGAATTAAAATCTACATCCTGCCAAATGTATTCGCATTTATTAGGATCATTTTTAATTCCTGCAGTAATAGTTTTTTCTTCAGTATCAACAGTAATAGAAATAATCATTTTTATTTCCCTCTTAACAATCGTAAGTATACTCACCCATGTAGGGATCAAATCCGCAATCATCATCAATATCGTAAGGTTCATCATCATAATTTTCAGGGTATCTTTCAGCATCATCATCATAGTCAATAGAAAGACTATAAACATGAGAACCTTCGTGCTGATTTGCAAGTTCTCTTGCTTCTTCAAAACTTGTGCAAGGAACGCCAGCGAAAGAACCATCTTCTTTAATTACTGCCCACAGATTATCAAACCAATCAAAATCTCTTGTCATTTTTCTTCTCTCCTTTCTCTTGGATGATTTAATTATAACAAATGCTTTTGTTTTTGTCAAGAATTTTTTTAATTTTTTTAATGGAATGAGTGGGAGTTGAACCCAAGAGGATTACTTGCTAGCATTTTCATCCCCAGACACTTCCATGTCTACCTACTACCGTTCGGCTTACCATTCCGATGATTTAATTATATCAAAAGCTTTTTAATTTGTCAATACTTCTTTTAAAAAAATGCGGGCGCCCGGGTCAAAGGCGGAATTAATCCGCCTCTTCTACTGCTAATTTACCGAACAAACCGCAAACATCATTCCATTCATCATCATTTTCTGCAATAAAATCATAATCATCTTCAGAAGGTGCATCGGGCACACCAAGAGTAATCCAAGTTGCCCAAATTTCTTCATCACCCATTTCAATAATATAAGTGTTCATCTCTTTGAGCAGTTTTTTTCTAAGCTGAATTAAGTCGTTGTGAGTTACAGCCATAGTCATTTTTATTCTCCCTTCTGTAATTCGCTTTTAAGTAAAAATTTAGCAATTCTTCTTGCTTTTCTACGAATTCTTTTTTCCATTTTATTTCTTGAAGGAGTGTGATAAACAACATGTCTACAATTTAAATCCCAAGAAGTTAAATCTCTTGTAGTTAATCTTTTAAAATAATCTTTAGTCATTTCTTATCTCTCCTTTCTTAAATAAAGTATAGCATTCTTTTATTTATTTGTCAAGCACTTTTTTTAAAATGCCCGGGCGCAACCTTGCGGAGAGAGAAGGAACTCCGCAAGGCGCTTACAGAAAGAGAGTTTTAAAACGAAATAAAGTATTCTAAATCCGCCAAACAGGACTTGAACCTGCAACCTATCGGTTAAAAGCCGATTACTCTACCAATTGAGTTATTGGCGGTAATTGCGGTTTTAGGGATCACCGCAAACCCTTCACGATCAAGCGACAGAGAAATAAGCCTTTCTCTTAATCTCTTCTCTTACGAGAATCCCATCTGCTACCATCTGCCGAACAAGAGCCGAAACTCTCTGATTAGACAGACCGCCCACCTCAGGCACAGTCTTGATAATGTCAGTAATGGTATACTTACCATCACCAAGACCTTTAACAATGGCATCCTTAAAACCAATGTTCTCTTTCTGAGTAGCTGTAGGCTTTCTCTCACCGCTAGATTTCTTAGCGAGCTGAGCTTTAAGCGCAGTCAGCTTCTCAGCAACCTCACCCTCACCAACAGCCTTAATAGCAACATCAAGAGCAACAGCATAAGTCATCTTTGTCATAATCATCTACCTCTTTCTTTTTTGTTTTGTTTTATCTTACATTGTTATTATAATACTTTTTCTTTTGGTTGTCAAGCTTTTTTTTTATTTTTTTCTAAGTTCGGGGACGCTGTGCACTTGCGCTTTTTTCAGTCTGTTCGCCCGTCGGCTATGTCTACCCCTCTCACCTTTTTGTGTCATTGCGCTGTGAGTTGCGCTTTTTTCCTAAATCTCATTTTCATTTTTAACCACCAAACTTTCCGAACTCTTTGTTTCTTTCTTATCTTTATTATAACAAATGTTTTAAAGTTTGTCAAGTGTTTTTTTATTTTTTTTTGAAAGGTTAAAGTTTCGCTTATTGAGCGAGATGGACTTCAGCCCTGTACCTCATTCTGTTTTGTACGATTTAGTCGACTTTACGTACTCGTCTTTTTGACTCACTTCATGAGGACTTGCCCCTCTCATCTTGTGTCTTTATTATAACACTCTTTTGGAAAATTGTCAAGGGGTTTTTTCAAATTTCTTTGATTATTTTTTTTCGAGGGCCATTAGGTTCGTAACTTCTTACCTCTCCCCTTGACAATTATTATTCTATCACAGCTCGCAGAAAAAGTCAACTACTTTTTTCAAAAAAAGTTTGTTAGTTTTTTAACAAGCGGCCCGGGCCAAAAAGCGCCGAAGCGCTTTAATGGTTAAATCTAATGTACTGTTTAAGCCATTCTTCACCAAAATAATCAATAAATTCTTTTTCATACTCAGGATAATTTTCAAGAACAGAAATTTTCATGATACTATCCCAATCAAGAATAGCACACCAATCATGTGATTTTTCTTCACGACCTTTACTAAATCTGAAAGTATCAAGAATGAAATCCATTGCTTTCTGATTCTGAATTTTTTCCATTACTTCAGAGAGCCATACAAACTGTGAATTAAAAATAGGGGTAATCTCAAACTCAGAAATTTTTGTTCCGCTAATTTTTCCCTCAAATTTCATGTTATTTACCTCTCTTTCTTTTGGTAATTTTATTATAGCAAAGGTTTTTTAATTTGTCAATACTTTTTTAAAAATTTTTTTCGCCCGGGCGCGCCCCCCAAGGTGCGCCGTTCCAACCCTACCGCTCTCGCTGTCGTAGTTCTAACCCTTTGCACCTTGAGGGGCAGAGAGGGCATCAGCCCTCAACTACCTTGAAGTAAGTCACACGCTTCTCAGCGTACTTCTCAGCCTTACCCTCATCAACCAGCTGTTTGAGAAGAGCAGAACACTTCTGACCGCTGATACCAAGAGCGTCAGCAATGTCCTTGCACTGCTTGCCCTCTGCGGTAAGAACGCCGAGGATGGAATCCTTGACTCCCTCGTTCTCACGCTGAGTCTTTGTCGGCTTGTGAGAACTGCTGTTGCGCTTTGCAAGCTGAGCCTTGAGAGCTTCGAGCTTCTCACGAACCTCATCAGTGATGTTGCCATTAAGTGCGTTGTCGATTGCTACTGCGTAAGTCATCTTTGTCATGGTGATACCATTCCTTTCTTTAATGAAGTAATTTGTTTTCTTATCTTGTATTTTTATTATAACACTTCTTTATTCAGTTGTCAAGTATTTTTTTATTTTTTTTTGTGGGAAGTTGGAAACTTGACTTCCCACCCTTGCTCGTATTCATAGCGCCCCTTTGTGGTTTCCGAGCTTTGGCGCCAATGATCATAAAAGATCTCTCTAGCTTGTGGGTTTTATTTCGGGGGGTCTCTCATGTTCTTACCTCTCTTTCATTTTGTATCTTTATTATAACAGATGTTTTAAAGTTTGTCAAGGGGTTTTTTGAATTCTTTTTATTTTTTTTCGAGTGCCCTACCGCTGTTTGCCTCTCCCCTTGACAATTATTATTCTATCACAGACTATTAAAAAAGTCAACACTTATTTTAAAAAAATTTTCGTTAAGTTTTTAACGGGCCGCCCGGGCAAACCCCAAGGGGGCATTAAGCCCCCAAGGGGTAAGAGGATCAAAATCCCTCAGCAACCCTAAAGAAGGTCACACGCTTCTCAGCGTACTTCTCAAGGCGACCACTATCGACAATCTGCTTCAGCAGAGCCGTAGCCTTCTGACCACTAATGCCAAAGTGAGAAGCAACATCACCTGCGCGCTTCGCACCATTCTCAGAAACAAAGGCGAAGATGTCCTCTTTCAGACCCTCATTTTCTTTCTGCGTCTTAGTGGGCTTGCGCTCTCCACTATTACGCTTCGCCAGCTGAACCTTGAGAGCTTCAAGTTTCTCAACCGTAGCAGAGAAATCATCACCATACTGGATATTCTCATTAAGGAAATTAATAGCAGTATCAAGAGCGTTTACATAAGTCATCTTAGTCATAGATAGCACCTCTTTCTTTTTTGTAGTGTTTTGTTTTCTTTACCTTACATTATTATTATAACTAATTTGATTTGATTTGTCAAGGGGTTTTTTTATTTTTTTTTCGAGATTTCTCATTACCTTCTCTCATGGAGTGCCCTCGTAAGTTCCTCGGCTATCTCTCCCCTTGACAATTATTATTCTATCACAGACCGCAGAAAAAGTCAATTACTTTTTAAAAGTTATTTTTTTAACAAGCGGCCCGGGCGATTCATGAAGAAGCCTTACAGCTTCTTCATGAATTCCTCAAACTTTTCAAGAAATGTATCTTCTTCCCAATAGAATGGATCTCCGCATTCACTGAAAAAATTATACATTAGCTGACCAAAACGCCAATCAGGACATTTTACCTGCCAATGAAAACCAATTACATCAAGGAAACTTGCAATTCTTTCAGGGTCTCGCATTTTTTATTCCATCCTTTCTTTATAATAAAGTCTAATGTTTTCAAAAATATCTGCAAGAGAATACCTGCCATCGAAATCAAAATAATCAATATCATCAGTAACATTCTGAAGCTCTTTCATTGCTGCTTCGATTTTATCCAAAGCCTTATCAATTTTCCTATTTTTACGAGCTTCAAGGATCATTCCAATAGTAGCAATAGCTTCTTCAAGTTCTTTATCAGACCAATCGTTAAATCCTTCGTAATCAACATTTGTCATCATTTTTATTACCTCTCTTTCATTTGGTAATTTTATTATAGCAAAAGTTTTTAATTTTGTCAATAGTTTTTTAAAAAAGTTTTTGCGCCCGGGCCGAGCCCCAAGGCTCCCAAGGGAGCCAAGGGGAAAACCCGATTGAAAAATCAAGCAAGGCTGAAATAAGCCTTTCTCTTGATTTCCTCACGCTTGAGGATTCCATCAGCGACAAGCTGACGCACAAGCGCACTTACACGCTGATTGGACAGATTGCCAACCTCGGGAATGGACTTCATGATGTCCGTAATGGTATAAGTCTTGTCAGACTCAAGACCATTAACAATGGCATCCTTGAAACCGACATTCTCACGCTGAGTTGCGGTAGGCTTCCTCTCCGCAGAACTCTTCTTTGCGAGCTGAGCCTTGAGAGCCGTAAGCTTCTCAATAACCTCTTCATTGTCGATTGCGTTGATTGCAAAGTCAATAGCTACTGCATAAGTCATCTTAGTCATAGATAGCACCTCTTTCTTTTGGATGAATTGTTTTGTTTCTTTACATTAGTTATTATAGCAGATATTCAGTTATTTGTCAAGAGGAATTTTCAAGATTTTTACTTGTTGGGGGAGTGGAAGCTGTCGCTGCCTAGGATGGACATTCTCACTTCATGAACTTCATCTCTGTCATCCCCTTGACAATTATTATTATAGCAGATTCTGCTTAAAAGTCAATAGGTTTTTTAAAAATTTTTTCGTTAGTTTTTTAACAAGCGCCCGGGCCGAAGATGGGGGTTATACCCCCATTTCCGCACGCTTATTCTGTACAAGTCTCCAACATGCCTGATAAGGATTCTGATTTACTTTTTTGTGCTGTTTGAAACATGCAAGTAAAATTTCTGCTTCAATGTTTACATCATCGAGGCCTTGATGTTCCTCTTTAAAATCAGTATCCTTTGTTAAATAGCGGTAGCAACATTCTGCATTAGTTAAAATATTTCCTTTTTCTGAGATAAAATTATTTTTGATTGCAAATTTAATGTAAGAAGGTCTAGCTAAAAGAAGCTGACAAGCCATGTTCCAAATACATCTAAATTCTGTTCCATAGGGGAAGAAGTATCTAAAACGCTCTTCTGTGGTGAATCTTTGAGTATTATTTAATGCTCTTCTGTCGAAATTCATGTTATAAGCATAAACTAATGTTGTATTATACTTATTCATGAGATCAGCAATCATCTTTTTAAGAGTAAAGAAACTGATCATTTTTCGTTCACCGTTTTTTAATTTAACCTCATACAAAGGGAGCTTTTCTGCGTAATAAGCAGTCTTCATAATTTCACGCTGCCCTGCATAAATATTATAAATAACTAATGAATGTTCTTCAGCAGTCTCCCCCTTTCGATTCATCATCTTAAATCCTGCATCATAAACTAAAGGATTATCTAAACCACCTGCTGTTTCAGTGTCAATTACTAAAAACCATTCATTCTTTCTGTAGCTCATTTTTCTTATTTTCCTTTCTTTTCTCTCTGTCGATAATACTATTATAACAGATTTCTAAGAAAAGTCAATAAGTTTTTAAAAGTTATTTTTTTAACAATGTTTGCGCCCGGGCAAGTTAGAGGGAGCTAAACTCCCCCCCTCTTGTCTTTTACCATGAAATAGTAAAACAAAAATGTCCATTACCATTAACTAAATTAGAAGTATGAAAACCTAATGTTTCAAAAAACATAGGAGCTTTTTTAGCTACTTCATAAAAATAATTTTCTCGATAAAAGAAATCAGCTCTCACACAAGATGCTCCGCTTTTAGCTTCTTCTTTAATTCTTTTATCAATTTTTATCAATTCATTTAACCACAGTGCCTTTGATGCTTCATCTGCTAATGTTCTCGCTTCTTTTGCTGTAATAAAACTCATTTTTTAATCCTCCTCTGTTCTATTAATAAAATCATGCTGAATACAATCAAAAGCAAAAAAACAAAAACCATGATTAAAAACACAATGCGCACAAATGTAAGAATTATTAACAATAGCGGTTAAATATTCATTTAATACTTTTCTTTCAATTTCAGTTTTGGGCACATCCATTTTTATCTCTCCTTTCTGTATCAATTATAATACTAACAAAAAGAAAAGTCAATAGTTTTTTTAAAATTATTTTTTTAATCTATGCGAAATATTTTATGCATTAGCTTCTATGAGAATCTCGCCTGTCTCATTGCTTACGACAACAGCACGATTAAAATTATACTTATAAAATACGCAAATGATTTTCATTTTAATGTTATCAAGGTTATCAGTCATTTTAATTTCAAATTCATCATCAAAAACAATGGTAGTGGAAGTGCAATAATCATACTTGAATTTAATCATTTTTATTACCTCTCTTTTTTAATAAGTAATACCATTATCAGTGAGTCTGTAAACTAAATGCCATTTACCTATTCTAAAAATCACTTTAAAAAGATCTCTACCAAGTCTAATTGTTCCCTCTTCTTTATTTGGAAGAATAAAACCATGAATTCTAAACATTTTTCTTACCTCTCTTTCTAAGATAATTATAATACCAATAGAGAAAAATGTCAAGTATTTTTAAAAAATTTTTGCGGCCCGGGCCTTCCCCGCATTAACTGCGGGGAGCTGAAAGCACAACCTTGTATTTTACATTATTGAATTTAAAAATCATTTCTCGTTCAACATTTGTAACTTCAATGTCGGTTCCGCCGATCTCTTCAACGGAAGCCCGCAGATTTTCAATCAAAATTCTTTTGTCTGGATTTTCTTTACGTTGCCTTTTGGAAACATCAAATTTAAAAACGCCTTTTACTCGATCTGCTTGTCTTGCGTGTTTAGCATTTTGAATCTGTTCTTTAGTTAAGTCTGAATTAATTTCTGAAGATGAAACCATTTTATCAATTTTTTCATCTTCCTGAATTAACTCAATAGCTTCTTCTCTACTAATGTTTAAAATGTCCATGTGTTGTTTAATTAATTTTTCATTATAAAGCATAGGCATCTACTTCCTTTCTTTATTTTTATCTTCATTATTATTATAACACAATACATAGAAAAGTCAAGCGAAAATTTCGCCCGGGCTGAGACCCTTAGAAAGCTCTAAGGGTCGCAAGAATATTGTTTACATCAAAAGAATTTTTTCCCCATTCAATTCTATTATTTAATTCATCATCGAAGAGGAAACCATTTTTATCATTTACAACAGTGCTTTTTGGAGTGCCATAGGAAACAATGTGAATTTCATCCCAAATTACAGAAGGCAGATGCTTTTTCAGCCAATTCATTTTACTTTCTGTTACGGCTTTATTATATTCTTCTGTTCCACTTTTGGAAAGCCAAGAAACGATTCCAAAAGTGAAACCAATTTTCTGCATTTTATGAATCTGTCTTGCGAGTGCAGAAAAATTAATTAAAGGCTTTGCTTCATCGTAAGGGCGAGTATTGCTATTAATTAAATCATTCAGCCAATTTTCAACTCCATAAAGATCAGCGATTGTTCCATCCATGTCAAAGTAAATCGTCATTTTTTGATTCCTCTCTTTCTCTCTTTCTGTATTCATTATAAACGATTTTCCTTTGATTGTCAAGCTATTTTTTTTATTTTATAAATAAATTATAATAAAAATTTTTTAAAAAATCAATTGCGGGAACATGCGGGCGCCCGGGCAAAAAAATAAAGGGGAATCATCTTCAGAATGATTCCCCTATAAGTATTTTCGCAATTCCTTTTTGATTGCTTTTCTATCATAGTCTTTTTTACTTTTATGTGTACGAGTGCCTGTATTAAAGCCATTAACTACGCGCATTTTTTTAGCTTCTTCTTTTTTGATTTTCTTACTTCTTTTGTCAATTAACTTCATTGTATTTTCCTCTCTTTCTATTGGAATTATACTACATTTTTTCTAGTTTGTCAAGCACTTTTTTGCCCGGGGGCGAGGGATCCTTACTTTTCCGAAGTCTTATGCAATGCTTAAGCAAAACACAAAACCTGTACTTTTTGGGGAGTCCCTCTGTGCTACAGTTATTTATGAATTTTAGAAACTTTTATTTTAACAATTTCGTCATCTGTAATATTATCAGTATGATTGTTGAAGAAAGTAATTTTCACTTCATCGCCTTTGATCAAGAAGTTATTTTCATAACTCCATATATGACCTCTGCTGTCTTCGATGATCCATTCATCAGCATTCTTGTCAACAACCCATCCATCAACGCTATATGTTGACTCCATATAGCCTGTCCATCCCATCCCGATAACAACCAAGCCCATAACCATCATACCAAGGAAAAAATCTTTGATTCTCTGTACAACACTCTTTCTCATTTCTTATGTCCTCTCTTTCATTTGGTAATTTTATTATAGCATATATTTTTTACTTTGTCAACTACTTTTTTGTAGCTTGCCAATCTTATTTTCTAAGATTGGCAAGGCTCTTCTCATTACAGAAAGTAGCTTTCTGATATTTGATCTGATATGCAACACCATCAGTCTCGATATCGCCGGCTTCGGTGAACGGGATATTATCCTTTACCCAAACCTGACCGAAGTATTCAGTTACCATCTTTTCGAAGATTTCACCGTTGTTGTACTTGCTTTCTGCTACCTGCTCATTGACCAAATCCTCAGAGCACAGCAGAGTTGCGGACGGCATAAGAACAAGTCTCTGATCTGCAGTTGGGCAGAAGCGAAGCGCATATCCAGCGCCACGGCTTGCCTTATCAAGCTTGCAGACGAGGGGCATCACTTCCGAAGTAGTGATAGCCATATACACGTTGTGCTTGTAGGTAAAACCCCAGATATAGTTGTGAGTAAAAGCGACTTCGTTGTAACGGTTGATCATGGTGGCGAATAATGCAGTGTTAGTCATTTTGTTTACCTCTCTTTCTCTCTCTCTGTGATTATAGTATAGCACCCCTTACCGGAGATGTCAATACTTTTTTAAAAAATTTTTTTAATTATTTTTTTAACAATCTTCTTTAATAGTTTAATGTATTACAGTGTAGAACTTTAACGTGATGAAGCGTTAAAGTTTTAATTTGTTAACACTTTAATGTATTAAAACTTTAAAGTTTTAATACTTTAATACTTTAACATACTAAAGTTTCGGGATTTAACGCGTTGCCACTTCACCGCACTAAAGTGCTAAAATTTTTTCGCTTTAACGCGTTAAAGCGAAAAACCGCGCTTGAGGAGCGAGCGCGGGCCGGCGCAATAAAAAAGAGGTTTAGGAATTACTCCCAAACCTCAATCGTTAATGCCATTGTCCAAAAGTAGAACATTGCTACTGTATCATCAGAAACCCATTTTTCACAAGCTGTAGCAAAGCGGATAGTGTACTCATGCTCAAAACCCCATTTGCGAATAACATTGGTAAGCATCTCTTCTCTTGTCATTGTTTTTATCTCCTTTCCTTTTCTGTATCTAAAGTATAGCACATTTTATCCGGTCTGTCAATACTTTTTTTAAATTTTATTTTCAAACCATGCAATCATTTTTCCGCTTGTTGCTTTACATCTAACAACATTTCTTTCATTCAGTGAAGTGAAAGTGTAAAGAAACTGCTCAAACTCAACTTTGTCCATAATGTAAAGAGTAGCAATGTTATCAATAACAACGGTATAAATCCATGTTGTGCTGTGAGTAGTTGCAAAATAGTTGTCAACACTTTCCTCAAAAGTATCACCAAGTTTTTTATTAACAAGAGTAAATTTGCTAGATTTTACACTTGCTTTAATTTCCGGAATGTCGCTGTCAACATCGTAAGAAGTGTTTGCATCTTTTTTCG
>Ga0247610_10007299_pt1 | contig 11374 bp, 9 predicted proteins | sample 174DNAGHGhighgp2_FD_193483 | JGI IMG/M metagenome (GOLD analysis project Ga0247610, IMG submission 193483) | Sheep rumen microbial communities from Palmerston North, Manawatu-Wanganui, New Zealand - 1742 DNA GHGhigh gp2 | ecosystem: Host-associated > Mammals > Digestive system > Stomach > Rumen ...
GATGATTTGATTTAAAACCGCAAAGCCCTGTTTTGTGGCGCGTAAATGGGTGTCGTTTTCTTCCAATAACCCGAGTTCTTTGAGCATTTGCAGTTTGTTGCGGTTGATGTGCTCATCAAGATTCGAGCCGCAGATTTGTTTAAATACCCGCTTGTCTATACCGTTTACCAATCGTAAGCCCATTAATATCAATTCTTCTGCCCGCTCTTCAGCGGTCAGCTGTTCATGTATAAACGGATATTCTGCGGCATAATGTTTATCGGCACTCTTGAAACGACCGTGTGCCGATTTACCGATGCCGATATAGTCACCGCCTTGCCAATAAGTGAGATTGTGTCGCGATTCGCAACCGCTTACGGCAAAATTGGATACTTCATATTGCGGATAACCGTGTTCTGCCAAAAAATCGCGGGTAAAATCATACATTTCAACGGCGGCATCATCTTCAAGCGGCTTAATGTTTTTGCGGGCAAACACGGTATTTTCTTCAATGGTCAACTGATATAAAGACAGATGTTTCAGCCCGTAAGAAGTAATTTCCTCCAGCTCTTTTTGCCAAGCAGCGAGAGTTTGTTGCGGTCTGGCATAAATCAAATCGGCGGAATGATTATCAAAGATTTTAACAATTTCTTCAAGGCATTGTTGTGCCGTCGCCAAATTATGCGTACGTCCCAAAAAACGTAAATCAGATTCGTTTAGGGCCTGCACTCCGAGCGAAAGGCGATTGATGCCGGCGTTTTTGAAATCTCGGAATAATGTTTCGGAGCGGGTGTTGGGGTTCGCTTCCAAACTTATTTCGATATTTTCTTTCAGCGGCCATAACTTGCTGATTTCCTCAATTATTTTTGCAATATTATGCGGCTCAATCAATGAAGGAGTACCACCTCCGAAAAAAACGGATTTTATGATGCGCTCCGGCAATATTTCGTGATATTTTCTTAAAGCGGAGATATATTCGGACACAATCTCATCCTCATTGATATTGCGTGCCAATTCCTTATAAAAATCGCAATACGGACATTTACTTTTACAAAACGGCCAATGAATATATACGGCAAGTTCGGCGGAATTACTCATCACTTTTTCTCGGTTACAACTGTTACGCTTCAGCATAATCAATTTTTGCGTTCGGTCAATCATAATGTGCATTTTTTTTATAAAAGTACTTGAAAATATATAAAAAATGGATAACATAGGCAACGAAAATTAAATATAAGGAGATTATAATGTCTAACGAAAATAGAATGAATTACGGTTTAATCTTTTTGGTAGCTATCGTTGCCGCCGTTTTGGGTTCATTGATTACATACAAAACAGTTTGCGCCAACAAGGCCGCTTTTGCGGTTGTTGATTTACAACGTGTTGTATTGTCTTCCAAAGAAATTGCCGCTTTGAGCAATAATCGTCAGCAACAGTTGCAGGAATTGCGCAAAATGGCTGATGAGGCCAACGAAAAAATCAGTGCCGAAAAGAAAGAAGATGCAAAAAAAGAATTGTCGCAAAAATATCTGGCAGAAATCAATGCCAAGAAGGATGTGTTTGATAAGACACACGCTTCCGGTTTGCAGGCTGCCGAACAGAATCTTAACAACATCATCAACGATGTTGCCAAGTCTGAGGGTATGACCGTGGTTCTGACTAAATCTTCCGTTGTAAACGGCGGTAAAGATATAACCGATGCTGTTGTAGAATTGGTTAAATAATAAAACCGTTTATCACATTAAAGCTCCCCGAATGTTGTCGGGGAGTTTTTTTATATGTTTGTTCCGGTCTTGAAAAAGCGCTTATGCTGACTACAATATAATGTATGTTATGGGTGGCAAACGGTTTAATATATGGTTTTTTTACGGCAATATATCTGCTGTTTAATCAGCATTTTAAAATTAACGGCTATATTTTGGGAATTTGGCGCGGTTTCGGAATATGTCTTATTTTTCTGCCGTGTCTGTTGTTTTATCCGCTGCCGCATGACGGTTTTTATTGGCTGTTGTTGATAGCGCAAGGATTATGTATCGGCATTTATGATTCACATATTTTCTTTGCCGCGGCCGAGTTCGGTGCCGGTCCGACCTCACGTTTTATGGCAGTTACGGTTTTATTAACTACCTTTGGTTGGTGGCTTTTAACACCGCAAAAATTTTTACTTTTGTTAAATCAGGGCAATTTGTTTGTTACGCTGATGCTGATATTATGCGGCTTCAGCTATTGTTATTGGCAAATGCTGGACAGCCGCGTTTCCCGTGCCGCCGCGCTGTATACTCTGCCGGCGGTTTTTGCTTTGGCGGCGATGAGTATCATCACCAAATATATTGCAATGCAAGCACATTCGTTGGGGCAGGGGCTTACTTATTATTTAACGGTTTCCACATTTGTCAGCGGCTTGTATAATCTGTTTTTTTATATTAGGCAAACGACAACAAATCGGCAAAAACGTTTCAAAAAAATCATATCAATCAAAACTCGTCGTATCGGTTGTGTATTGGTGAGTTTCAGCTCATTATTGATTATAGCGAAAACCATGGCGCTTCGCATTGCTCCCAACCCCGGTTATGTAACGGCTCTGCTTTTGGTGGCGCCGGTGTTTGTGTATGCCTTAAATCGCAATTATAAAATTTCCGATACCGTCTCGGTTAAGGCCGGTTTTGCCATGATGTTTTTTTTGGCGCTGTTGGTGCTGGTGGTTAACGGCAATTACGGGATAACGGAATAATTTGCGTCAGCGGTTGTGCGCAAATCGATTTAACTCTTGTATTTTTTGTATATTTTCGATAAACTGCGAGCAGAAAAGTTTTATTAGTGAAAGGGAATGCTATGAAGAAAATACTTTCTGTTTTTGCTCTTGTATTGCTGCTCGGCGGTTGTTGTTGCAACAGAGGTTCGTTGTTTGAAGGACCGGATTGCAATCGCACATTGGTTCCGGCGCCGCAGCCATGCATAACACAGCCGGTTCAACCGGTTGCCGTCAGAACTTCGCATTTGGCAGGCATTATCTATTTTGCCGACGGTTCCGATTATTTGAATCCGACAGAAATTGCTCAACTGGGACAAATCGCTCAGGTAGCGCGTGCCAACAATGCCTTGGTAAAAATTGCCGGTCACGCTTCTCACAAAGTAAATACTAACATTTTGAGCCGTAAAGAAGCAATCAATATGGATATTTCTGCCAGAAGAGCGCTCAAAGTTGCCAATACTCTGGCCGGAATGGGGGTAAATCCGCAAATGATGTCCGGTGCGGCGTATTCCGATTACCATCCGGTAGCGATTGAAAACAATGCCAAAGGCGAGGCCTTAAACCGCAGAGTCGAGGTTTATTTGGAATATTAAATGCGGAAAATCTTTTTATTAAAAGGCATATCACACCGATATGCCTTTTTTGCTTAAACTTTACTCAAGTATTCGCTCATTATTTTTTTGCGGCCGAAATCGTCAAATTCAACCTCACACATTTTACCGGACATTTTTACTATTTTGCCATAGCCGAAACTTTCATGATAAACGCGTACTCCGATATATTTTGCAGTTGATTGCGTTGAATACCCGCCGTATGTATTATAATCCGTCGGCTCATAAGAATACGAATGTTCTTCCTCATTTTCATTATAACTTTGGTAACTGGGTTTTGTAGAAAACGCCGGTTTATACGATTTTTTCTTGCCATAGCCGTATTTGTTGTACGAATAACCGCGCTTATTATATCCGCTTTGGGCATAGCCGTCGTCGTATCCTCCGTAGCGGCTGCCGCTGCCGTTAAAGCAGTTGTTTGTTTGATTATTCAGTTGCAAACACATTGGCGGAATTTCATTCAAAAAGCGCGAAGGCTGATTGTTGCGCCATTCTCCGTAAATGCGGCGGTTTAAGGTGGTGGTAATGTATAAACGATGTTTGGCGCGGGTGAGGGCAACATAAGCCAGACGGCGTTCTTCTTCCAACGAATTTTCGCCGCCTTCGTCCAGACTTTTTTGGTGCGGAAACAGTGTTTCTTCCCATCCCGGTAAAAATACCGTTTCAAATTCCAAACCTTTGGCCGAGTGTAGTGTAATCAACATAACCTTGTTGGCATCAAGATTACTGTCGTTATCCATTACCAAACTGACGTGTTCCATAAACTCCGCCATGGTCGGATAATGCTCGGTGTCGGTCATTACATTGATGAGTTCGCGCAGGTTTTCAATCCGTCCCTCAGATTCGGCTGAAGTATCATTTTTAAGCATATCCATATAGCCGGAATCATTGATTACATCTTCCGCTAAATCGGCCGGATCAACCAAGCTGACAATGCGGCGCCACTCCGTAAATTTTTGCACCAAATCTTCAAGATTGGCCTTAGCTTTACCGCTCAAACCACCGGTACTCAACAGCGATTGTACCGCCGCAAACATAGATGTTCGCTCACTGCGGGCAACCTGTTGCAATTTTTCTACGGTTTTGGCGCCGATACCCCGTGCCGGTTTGTTAATAATGCGTTCAAAGGCTAAATCGTCATTCGGTTGCAAAATTACGCGAAAATAGGCCAAAATATCACGGATTTCGGCACGTTCATAAAATTTGGGACCGCCGATGACCTGATACGGTATGGCTTCTGAAATAAAACGTTCTTCAAATTCGCGAGTTTGAAATGCGGTGCGTACCAATACCGCCATATCCGAATACGGAGTGCCGCGGCGGTGCAACGCATCTATTTCATCGGCAATCCATTTTGCTTCTTCTTCACCGTTATACAGGCTGACCACTTTGATTTTGTCGTTGCTGCATTTGGCGGCAGGGCTGTTTTCCGCCACTTTTAGCGTTTTTCCGAGACGCGTGGCGTTATGTGCAATAAGTGCGGAAGCGGCGGTCAAAATATTGGCGGTAGAGCGATAATTGCGTTCCAGCCTGATTATTTTTGCATCAATAAAATCTTTTTGAAAACGCATAATGTTTTCAATTTCGGCACCGCGCCACGAATAAATTGATTGGTCATCATCGCCGACGCAGCACAGGTTATGCGATTGTTGTGACAACAGACGCAAAAACAGATATTGCGTAACGTTGGTGTCTTGATATTCGTCAACCATGATATACTTGAATTTATCCTGATAAATTTTCAATACATCCGGATTACTCATCAACAGGGTCAGCGTATATAAAAGAATATCGCCGAAATCAACGCAGTTGAGCTCGAGCAGGCGCATCTGATATTTTTTATAAATTGAGAGCAAAACGGTAGAGCGGAAACTTTGCGCGGCTTTTTCTACGGTTATACCCTTGTCTTTGAGGCGGGAAATGCTGTCCACAAAACTCTGCGGCGTATATTTTTTTTCATCCAAACCTTCGTTTTCCAAAATGTGCTTAATCAGCCGCTTTTGGTCATCTTCGCCCAGAATGGTGAAATTGGCGTGCAACCCCACCAGTTCGGCATGAGCTCGCAATATTTTAACGCAGATGCGGTGAAAAGTGCCGAGCCAGACGGAATTGGCGGCATCACCGATAAGATTTTGCACGCGCTCTTTCATTTCGTTGGCGGCACGATTGGTAAACGTTACCACCAGACAATTCCACGGTTGCACCGGCAACGTAGAGAGAATATAAGCCAAGCGGGTTGTCAGTACTTTGGTTTTGCCGGTACCGGCGCCGGACAGCACCAACAGCGGACCTTCGGTAGTTTCAACCGCCTGCCGTTGCTCCGGATTAAGCTCGTCGAGCCAAGGTAAAGAACGTTTGAGCGCGCTGATGTTATCATAAATCGGCGCGGCGCTTTCATCATCCAAATCAAAAATTCCGTCAGACATTAGTTTAAAATTTTGCTTGTATTTATTTTTTTAACAAATTATATATAGATTTATAATATTATCAGCTCAATGCAATGCGTTTTTATTTTTTACAAACAAGTTTTTGAAAGGTTGGATATGTCTGAAGTCAGAGAAAAAATTATCGGTTTACAACAGTATATGCAGCAAAATATTATCGGTCAGGAAGAATTGCTGAAAAAACTCATTATTACTATGCTGGCCGACGGTCACGCGTTGGTGGAAGGTGCACCTGGCTTAGCTAAAACCAAGGCTATTAAAAAACTTTCCGATTGCATTGAAGGGACGTTCAATCGTATTCAATTTACACCGGATTTATTGCCGTCTGATATTACCGGCAGCGAAATTTATGTGGCTTCTACCGGCTATTTTGAATTTCGTTCCGGTCCGATTTTTGCCAATATGGTGTTGGCCGATGAAATCAACCGTGCTCCGGCCAAGGTGCAATCGGCGCTGTTGGAAGCTATGGCCGAGCGTCAGGTTAGTATCGGCGGTAAACAATATAAATTGCCGCGTTTGTTTATGGTTATGGCTACCCAAAACCCGATTGAGCACGAGGGAACTTATAATTTGCCGGAAGCACAACTCGACCGTTTTTTAATGTATATTCGTATCGATCAACCGGACATCAATGTGGAACGTCGGATTTTGCATTTGGTGCGCGATGAAGAAATGGATGCGCTGGATAATAAAAAACAGGAAAATATTTGCGCCATCAGTATGAAAGATATTTTTGATGCCCGTCGCGAAGCTTTTTCCGTGCAGTTCAGCAATTCAATGGAAGAATATCTGGTGCAACTGGTTATGGCTACCCGTCATCCGGAAAAATATGATGCAAGTTTGAAAAACTCTTTGGCATACGGTGCCAGCCCGCGTGCTACCATCGCTTTGGATAAATGTTCAAAAATTCACGCTTGGATGGCCGGCCGCGATTATGTTACACCGGAAGATATTCACGCCGTGGTGTTTGATGTGTTGCGTCACCGCATTATTTTAAGCTTTGAAGCTCAGGCTAACGGAATTACGGCAGACGACGTAATTGCCCGCTTGTTGAAGTTGGTACCGTTGCCGTAGGAAAAAATATGACCGAATCTGCAGAAAAAACACTTGACAATATTCACGAAAACACGGGGTTGGCCGTTACCGTAGAGGAGTTGATTGCCCAACAGCAATATTTACCGTATATGACATACCGGCAAAACAAACCGACTTCGCAGCGCTCCGGCAACAATAAATCGGCCTTTCGCGGTCGCGGTATGGAATTTGAAGAAGTGCGTGCCTATATTTTCGGCGATGACGTGCGTGATATTGATTGGCGTGTTACCGCGCGCAAGGCTGAACCTTATACCAAGGTTTTTAATGAAGAAAAAGACCGCGAAATCATTGTTGTTTTGGATTTGTCGGCCTCAATGGTGTTCGGTACCCGTAAGGAACTTAAATCGGTTACGGCAGCCAAGGTGGCCGCACTCATCGGATGGCTGACCGTCAAGCATAAAGACAGGTTCGGAATGTTGCTGTTTGATGGCAAAAATACGATTTATTTTCGGCCGCAGAATAATTTGAAAAATCTGATGAATATTTTTACGCAAATAAGCAAAAAAACTCACGAAATATTGTTGGAACAACATCATGCCGACCTCAGCGAGGCTCTGAAAATGTTGCAATTTCATCAAAAGGGGCAGGGGACGGTATTTATTTTGAGTGATTTCAGCCACTTTGACAACGAAAAATTCCGTAAAATCGCCATTCTTTCCAAAAAACATCAGGTATGTTGCATTAATATTTTTGATGTTTTGGAAGAAATTGCTCCGCAGGACGGTGTTTATGCCGCGCAATACGATACACAAAAGGCCGTATTTGATACCGGAGTGGAAGAATTTACCGTAAATTATCAGCAATATTTTCATCAGCAACGCGAATTAATGCGGCAGAATTGTCAAAAATTTTTATGCCAATATATCGAGGTAAGGACAGATGTGCCTATTTTCAAACAGTTATCGATATTATAAAAAACTTGACATAACTATCTTTATGTGATATTCCTTATACAATTATTCTGTAAAGAAAGAGGTAAAAATGGTAAAATTAAACGAAAATACATCATATAAGAGAGGACAGGAACTCCTTGATTCCGGCCAGTATGAAGAAGCAATAGAACGCTTTTCCGAAGTTATTGCGGAAAATCCGCGTGCGTGGAAGGCATTGAATTCACAAGGTTTTGCATATCAGAAAATGAGTAAATATACTGATGCGGTAGCGTGCTTTGATAAAGCATTGGCTATTAATCCGAAATCGGTTGAGGTTCTGAACAATAAGGGTGTGACCTTGAGTATGCGCGGCTTGTATAAAGAAGCTATTAACTGTTTTGACGAGGCTTTTGCCAACGACAGAACATCTTTGGAGGCATTGAACGGTAAGGCCATTGCTTTACAACACATGTTCTCGTATAAAGAGGCTCTGGATGTTTTGGAAGAAGCTATGAAAATAGATAACAAACATCCGCAAACCCTTTTGAGTATCGCCGTAACGTTGCAAAAACTTAAACAATACGACCGCTCAATCTCTTTCTTTAAAAAGGTTTTATCCGGCGATAAGTTCAATACAAAAGCCTGGAACGGCATCGGTGTAACCTATCAGTTGATGGGCGATAACGATTCGGCCTTAAAGTGCTTCACCAAAATCTTGAACATCAATAGTTCGGATTTGCAGGCTTGGATAAGTATCGGGTATGTATATCAAAAAATGTTTAAGTTTAAAGATGCTTTGAAATGCTACAAAAAAGCACAGGCTGTTGTGAACGGACGCTATACGCATAAGCTCTATGACGGCTTGGCATCGTGTCTGACCAAATTATCCGAATTTGATCAGGCAATCGAAGTTTATAAAGTTATTTATCAGAGTGAGGAAGGTAAGCGTAAATGGGATGCCCAGCGCTCCATTAAGTTTGTAAACAAACTCAAACGCAAGCAGGCAATCGGCGCATTGCCGGATATTATTCCTCATGACGATGAAGAAGAATAAAATTTTAATAAAACAACGGCGCTGCAGATATGCGGCGCTTTTTTTATTGTAAACAAACGAGAATATTAAAGTATTTTGGTAATTTGTGTAAAGAATATCTTGAAAATTTATGCGTTTTCGGGTAAAATAGCCTCTGATGGGAGTTAAGCTATGGATTTGGGAATTTATATTTTAATTGCGCTCGGTGTTGTCGGTATTTTGCTTATTTGGGGATACAATCGCGGAGTTTGTTATCGCAATTATATGCAGGAAGCGTTTTCTACCATGGATGTTTATTTAAAAAAACGCTGGGATTTGGTCCCGAACCTGTTGGAAGCCGTCAAAAGCTATACAAAACACGAAAAGAATGTGCTTACGGATATAGCCGATATTCGTTCGCGGACTTACGGCAGTTTATCAACTGATGAAAAAATAAATACAAACATTAAGTTGGGACAGGCCTTATCGCGGTTTCATGCCGTGGCGGAAAACTATCCGGAGCTGAAAGCAAACGAAGCTTATATTCAATTAATGAAACAGATGAGCTCGGTGGAAGATGATATCGCCGACGCTCGCAAATATTATAACGGTACGGTGCGTGAATATAACACTTTTATTGATTTGTTTCCGACTTCGCTTATCGGCAAAATGTTCGGAATGCAACGCGCCGAATTATTTGAAATTGAGGCTGAACAACGTGAAAATATAAAGGTTGATGCGTAAATGAATGTAATTATGAAAAAGGTATTTTGGCTGTTTTTCGTTTTGAACTTTATTATCGGCATAAATGCTCATGCCGAAGAAAGTTCCGATTCTTCGTTTGAAATTCCGTATTATGCGGAAAATTACGATTATTTTATTCAGAGTTATGATGTTTTTCTGAATGTTGATGCCGAACGCAACGTCAATGTTCAAGAAGTTATAACGGTATATTTCAACAATCCCAAAATAAAAGCCGTAAAACACATTATTCCCAAATATCACGGACGCATTTCGGATGTTCAGGTATCGGTTCCTTATAAAGAAAATAACGGATTGGGACAACTGCAATTAAAGGTTTTTGCCAACGAAGAACGGAAATCTGCACTAAAACAATATAAAATCAGCTATAATTACCAGATTTACAGTAATGAAAACGCTTTTGATTTTAAAATCGTTACGCCGGAGTGGAAAGTTCCGTTGCAACGTGTTCGCTTCAGATTACAGTTTCCTGATCATGTTAAAAACGAGAATATCCGTCTGTTTATCGACAACAAAGAAATAAAAAATGCCGATGACGGAGCCGAATATTTACTCAAAGAAGACCACATTATCGGCAGAACCACAAAAAACGGGTTGGAACCGAAACAGACTTTTCGTATAAAAGTTGATGTTGCCGATGATTTTTTTATCAAAAACGGTAAAAATTATGCCTCTTATGTTTGGGTAGGTTTGTTACTGCTTACGCTGATTTCGTTTTTACTGTGGTGCGCTTACGGCCAAGACGACCGAGTTCCGGCGATTGTATCGCAAAATCCGCCGCGCGGCATCAACGCCGCCGAAGCGGAAATTATCCATTCCGGTAATTTATCCGAAAAAGGGTTGACGGCCATGATTATTGCTTTGGCCAATAAGGGATATTTGACCATAAATACCATCGGTAAGAATTTTACATTGGTCAAAATCAAGAATTACACCGGAAGAAATAGCTTTGTTAAACAAATTATGCAAATGTTTTTTGCCGATAAAGATGTGGCTGAAAGTTCTGAACTAAAGTCGTCCGGCAAATTTTATACCAAATGGGATAAATTACTTGACTTGGCCGAGGAGCCGGATACGTTACGGCGTTTTTATCGGAAATCCGGTGCGCAATATTTGCGCCGCGCCATTATGCTTGCCTGCTTAATCGGCAATTTTTTGCTGACGCTTTTTGTAATGCGAGATTATATGGTGTCTGAAGGATATGTGCTGATTGCCGCTCTGGTGTTGATAAGCGGTTTTATCGGTATTAAGTTTTTTCGTAAAACCAGTTTGATTGCCAAGATTGCCGGCGGGTTGTTTTTGCTGTATGCAGTCGGTTTGCTGTGTTTGAGTTACAGTCCGGATATTCAAAAAGAAGATATGTTGCAAATCATAATCGGTATCGGTTGCACAATTATATCGTTGATGTGTTTTCTGCAAATGCCGCCGATGAATGCCATCGGCAGGTTATATCGCGGCCAATTATTCGGTTTGAAGAACTTTATCAAGTTTGCCGATAAAGAAAATGTGAAAAAAACACTGCGCAGTAATCCGTCATATTTTTATAAAATATTACCGTATGCCTTTGTTTTGGATTTAAACGGCGAGTGGTTGAAATTGTTCGAAGGTATTGAAATTCCGATACCTACATGGACGGAAAACGATAATTTCAAAATCAGGAACTTTTTGCGTAATTTCCCGTCGGGGGTTACGGCAGCATTAGAGGCATCTTCTTTATACGACGACGAGCCGTCAGAAAATAAGTGAGGAAAATATGAGGTTTTGGCGGATAATTGTATTTTTGGTATCTGTAATCGCGGCCGGTACCGCTCGGGCAGAAAATTTTTATATTGAAAATTATGAAGTTG
>Ga0247610_10007300_pt1 | contig 11373 bp, 10 predicted proteins | sample 174DNAGHGhighgp2_FD_193483 | JGI IMG/M metagenome (GOLD analysis project Ga0247610, IMG submission 193483) | Sheep rumen microbial communities from Palmerston North, Manawatu-Wanganui, New Zealand - 1742 DNA GHGhigh gp2 | ecosystem: Host-associated > Mammals > Digestive system > Stomach > Rumen...
AGAGTCGAATTTATTAAAGACAATATTATTGCAAATTGAATCTATATACGTATATTCATCTACAACTTCACTATGATAAGTTTGTTTAATGTATTTTTCTAACTCTTTACTAAACTCATCAGTGATAGCCATTATTCCACTAAGTCTTTTAATAACTTTAGCTTTTATAATTTCTACATCAAATCCTTCTATATAAATCTTTTCATTAATTAAATTATTTAGTATTGAAGGATGTTTTTGTGAAAGAGATTTAAATACATCTTCATTTTCAACAATAACAGTAATAGATCTTCTATTTCTATTGCAGAATTTTTCTATAGCGGTGAATAATGCATCTACTCTATATTCATTTAAAGCTGCTATCTTGTCCCAGTTTTCAAAAATAATAAAATCATTATCTGAGTACATTTTATCCACTTGCATAATCATATCTGTTGAATCTTTAGTCCTCTTTACAAGCATTTCCGTATCTACCCAAAGAGTTCCTTTATTTGATATATAGTTGAATGTTCTAATGTATTTATTTAATATTCCAACTACTCTATCCACCATCATAGTATTTTTTGTGAATAATCCTATGTTGAAATGAATGTATGGTAAATCCTCATTATACGTATAATTTCTAACATATGTTAGAATATTTTTTATCGCTTGTTTTTCTTCATCATGGCACTCAAGCATATCAATAAAATGCATATATTGATTATAATATGCAACTTTAAGTTCAGCGTCTCTATAGTTTTTACTGTCAAGAATTGCTCTTATTATTTCTGATTCATTGATATTTTCTTTTTCACTATAATATCTAATAAGTGCTGCTATTTCGAATGGTGAATTATCAAAGATATATGAATAATGCTTTGTAAATTCCACATGAGCAAGATTAAGCTGGCCATCAATTCCATTATTTGAAGTATAAAATTCATTCAAATTGTTGAAGAAGGAATTATTTTTTACTGTCATATCAACATATCTAAAGTATAGATTGTCCCCATCAGTACTTAATACTTTTACCATATCTGATATTAAAAGCATTTCAGCACCAATGATATCAATACTATTATGAACATTTTCATTAATAATATTAACAATCATGTTTATTGAATATGGATTTGAAGAATATTGTCTTCCTAAATCTTCTTCAACTAATTGAGCAAAAACTCTTCTTGAATCAAATTTGTTATCACTAATGCATTTTTTCAAATAGCTTACTAACTTAAATGGACATGATTTAACACTAACATTGCAGTATGAACATTTTTGATTTAAGTCCATTTCTGCATTGTTTAAATCTAATTTCCACGAATTTCTATAATCCCTTAGTGGATAACCAATATATGACAAAAACAATTTTTCTAATAAGTTATCTGCTTCATCAAATTTTTTAGCACATAACTTCATATAAGAAAGATCTAAAATATTAGTTGGTCTATCTACAAATTTATCATTTTCCTTTACCCTATCCATTATCATCTGATAAGAAAGAATATCGGTTTTATAAATAAATCTAGAAAGCATCAATTCATCTTTCGTATACTTCTCTTTAACGAAATTAACAAAATTATCTGTTTCGTCCATTTTTACCCTCTTTTCTTTAGTCTACTAATAGTTATTCTTGATTGTGTCTCCAATTACATTTACTATTTCGCTTTTGTTTTCTAAAATTGTGTTTAAATCTGTTTTTATATATCCAAGATCTATTTCATAACATTCAATACCTTGGTTATAGTCATAATAAATATTTTTTGAATAAGCTGTATTTCTTCCATCAACATACGCTCTAGTTGCTATTCCGCCTACTTCTCTTATTGTATAAAGATATGTTGTTCCTTCTTCAATTTGATAAGGCTCATATCCTTTTTTCTTTGCTGTTGCAGCCATAGATGAAATCTCCATTTTTGAGAATGTTCTTGTGTAGACACCATCAGCAACTTTAAATGAGTTGTTGTTTGAAAAATTAAAATTAGTATTTGTATTTATATTATTAGCTAATACTTTAGCAAATTCATAGTTTAAATTACTAGCCGTATTTACTTCGAAACCAGTAATATTTTTTGGTCCATTTACGATATGGAAAGAAATCATAAGCTTTGCTTTAGTTGCACATGCTGTAGTAATTCTTCCATCAGAATCATACATGTTTACAAAATTATATGAGGCTGAATTTGAATCATCTCTTGTAAGCTTTACTTTATATCCCATTGCCTCAAGTTTATTTTTTAGTTCTTTTGCATAATCTAAAGTAATATCAGCTTCAGTATATGCTCCAGAGTTTTCTCCCTTATCAGCACCACCATGACCAGCATCTATTACTATGTCATAAACATCATCTGGAAGAGTAGTATCTTCCATCTTTATTTTCAAGAATGAGTACTCATTTCCAGAGTATTCAACTTTATCAAATATTATACTTGCTTTCCTATTTGTCTCCCCTTCTTTTGTCATTGTATAATAGTCTATGTTTTGATATTTAGTATTGTTTGCAAATGAGTAATATTTTGCTTCGTAACTATTATTCAATTTTAATCTAATTAGTACATAATATTCATTACTTCCAAGTTCATCTAACTTTATTCCTGAATTAATTTCTGTATTAGATTCAAATAAAATATTGTTTTCTTCAAAACTATAATTTAAATCATATGTTCTTTCATAATCCATACCGTCAGTAATAATTATTTTTATACTTTCGAAATTATCTTTGCTAACATTTGTAATTTTTCCTTTAATGTTAAAAGCTTTTCCGTATGTATAATAATTAACTATTTCTGCTGGCTTAGATTGAACTTTTTGATAGATATTTTTCTCAATAGAATTGTTTCCAATTCCTAAGGAATGTCTTTTTATAGATATCCCAACTCCCAGAATAATACCTACAAGCATTAATATTATTATTACTATCCTAAAAATATTTTTTAGCATATTAATAATTATCTCCCTTTTTAAACAATCTCTCCTAACAAATCATAATCTCTAACACCAGTTATTCTCACTTTAATAAACTCTCCGGCCTTATGATTATTATCGTTCTTGATAAATATAGTTCCATCTTCATTTGGAATATCCATATAACTTCTAGCACAGATGTATTTCTTATTGTCAGAAACACCATCTATTAATGCTTCATATACGTTTCCAATTTTTTCTTCTAATTTAATTTTTGATATTTGTTTCTCAAGTTTCATTATTCTGTTATATCTTGATTCTTTAGTTTTATAATGAACTTGAGTCTTTATTCTTGCAGCTGGTGTTCCATCTTCTTTTGAATATTTAAAAACACCCAACTTCTCAAATTTTGCTTCATTTACGAATTCATATAACTTAAAGAAGTCATCTTCAGTCTCACCAGGAAATCCAACAATAAGTGTTGTTCTTAAAATAACATCTGGTATCTCTTTTCTTATTTTCTTAATCAATCTTTCAATAGATGCACTATCTGAAGCTCTATTCATTTTCTTTAAAACTGGATCTGAAAAGTGTTGCAAAGGTATATCAAAATACTTGCAAATTTTCTTATTAGTTTTAACAACTTCAATTAACTCATCGGTTATTGATTCTGGATAAGCATATAAAAATCTAATCCATTTGATTCCACTTATCTTTGATAACTCCGTTAAAAGTTCTGCTAAACGTGACTTTCCATATAAGTCTATTCCATATTTAGTAGTATCTTGAGCTATTACTATTAGTTCTTTGATTCCACTTTTAGCAAGTTTTTTAGCTTCTGCTATTATGTCTTCAAATTTTCTACTTTCATATGGTCCTCTAATATATGGAATAGCGCAATATGTACATCTATTGCTGCATCCTTCAGCAATTTTTAAATATGCAGTTGTATCTCCTGTAGAAATAATCCTGTCCATATAATCTAAAGTGTTCTTAGATTTTATATTATCGATTCCTATAAGTTCTACAATCTTTTTCCAAAAGTCTTTATATTCATCTATACTAATGAACATATCTACTTCTGGCATTGCTCTTTCTAAGTCTGCCTTATATCTTTGAACCAAACAGCCCATGGCTACTAAGTATTTACACTTTCCATTTGTTTTATACTCTGCCATTTCTAGCAATGTATTAATAGCTTCTGTTTTTGCTGATTCTATAAAACCACATGTGTTAACTATTATAATATCTGCCTTGCTTGGATTATTTACGATTTCGAACTTTTTACTTTCAAATAACCCAATAGCCATCTCAGTATCAACTAAGTTTTTACTACATCCTAGTGACACAAATCCAACTTTCATTCTTTTCCCTCTTTAATTAATTTATATATTTTCCATCATTTGTCTATTATAGTATTAATGAAATAACAAGAGAAATTAATAATCCAGGAATTCCAAAAAGTCCAATTAATACATATGTATATGTTTGAACATCAAATGGTATTCCAAAAAATCTAAATGCATATATTACTATAAAACCTAATATTGAATTTACTATCAATTTCCACATAATTTTAAAAGGCATTGATAATATTTTTAAAACTATAACTAACAATGCTATTCCAATTAAAAAAGATACTATTGACATATTTCCTTTCTCCTCATTCTTATACTTTTATACCATTATATTATATCTTAAGGGGCATTTTTTTACAACAATTTTATCCACTAAAAAACAAAAAGAAGCAATAAAAATATTACTTCTTTTCTATCTCCTATTTTAGAAATTCTTCTTGCTATTTATATGCTTTCTTGTTATCTCCATCAAGTTTAATTTTGTAAATTCCTCAACTTGAACTTTTGACCTATCTTTTTTACTGCATTTTTTGATTTCTTCAATTACTGCTTGCTTATCTGCATCTTCTTTCATATCGATAAAGTCAATAATGATAATTCCACTAATATCTCTTAATCTAATTTGTTTTGATATTTCCCTTGCAGCTTCAATATTTACTGTAGTTATAGTCTCTTCAACATCATTTTTACCAGTAAATTTTCCAGAGTTAACATCTATTGCAACCAAAGCTTCTGTTTTATCTATTGTTATAAATGCCCCACTCTTTAGCCAAATTTTATTACCTTGAATGCTTTTTATTAGTTTTGGTATGTCTTTGTTTTCGATAACATTTTCATCAATTTCAACATTAATTTCTTTACCAATTTCTTTAAGAAGGCCTTCGATGTATTCTTTTTGTTCTTTAGAATCCACGATTATTTTATTCAAATTGCTATCTACTAAATCAACTAATGTTTTCTTTAAAACTCCGCCTTTATCATAGATTTTCTGAGGATATGACTCTATCTTCTTAAGCTTAATGTTTTTCCATTTCTTTAAAACACTTTCAATATCTTCTTTAATAGCTTCTTCAGATTGTCCTTCTGCAACTGTTCTAATTATTGCACCAACGTTCTTTGGTAAGTATTTTTTTACAATCTTTTTTAGTCTTTCTTTTTCTTTATCATCCTCAATCTTTTGGGAAACTGTGATAAAGTCAACGTTTGGCATAACAACTACGAATCTACTTGTTAAACTAATATGTGTTGAAAGTCTTGGTCCTTTTTTATCTATAGCTTCTTTTTTTACTTCAACTACTATAGGATCTCCAGGTTTAATAAGTTCATTAATTGGTTTAATCTCTTGAGTTTCTTTCGTAATATCTACTTTAGGCATAATGTCTTTAACATGTATAAAAGCATTTCTTTTTTCGCCAATATTAACAAATGCTGATTGAAGTCCTGTTAAAACATTTTGAACTTTACCAACATATATATTTCCCTCAATTGACTTATTATTTTCATCTTCAGCATATTCTTCAACTACTTCGCCATCTTCATAAAGAAGAATTTCTTTTTTGTTTTCGTAGTCACATATTACAAGTTCTTTTTTCATTCTTTGCTTTCTTTCTTTTTATTAAATTTGTTCATTGCTGAATCATAACCATTCTTCATCATTTCAATAATAGCATCTCTTGCAAGATCTGTTCCCTTATCTAAAAGTTTTACTTCTTCTTCAGGAATAGCTCCTATTACATAATTAATCATATCGTTCATGTGTTCAGGTCTTCCAATTCCTACTCTTACTCTGCAGAAATCTTTACTTCCAAGTAATTCTGTTACTGAAATCATTCCTTTATGACTTCCCGGGTCACCACTTTTCCTAATTCTAATATATGATGGTGCAACATCAATATCGTCATAAATAAGAATCAAGTTCTTTAAATCAATCTTATAAAAATTCAAAGCTTCTACTACAGCTTGTCCACTTAAATTCATATATGTTTGAGGTTTTAAAAGTACTACTTTTTCTCCTTCTATCTCCCCTGTACCATATAGAGCTTTAAATTTTTTCTTATTCACTTCAATTGAATATTCTTCTGCTAACTTATTAATTACATTAAATCCCATGTTGTGTCTAGTTTTAGAATATTCTACTTCTGGATTTCCCAATCCTACTATTAAAAACATATTCATCCCTCTTATGTTTATTATAAAAGGCATTCTCCTTACGTATAAAGAGAGTGCCTAAAATTCTAATGCTTCATATCTTCACGAATTTTCATTTTCAAATCGTCCCAAACTTCTGTCGTCTTTTGGAACTCTTTATAATGTTTCTTAACATTTTTGTCGTAGTCATCTAGTTCTCTAATTAAACACCCAAAATCACATGTTTCAAATGCTGTATTAATCTTAGGAACACAATCAACAAGGTTTTGTCTTGCTGTATCAATTATTGATCTATAGTTTTCTCTATCAATAATATAATACATTAATGGCTTATACTTTGTCCAGCCTACTGTTGTTTTTAAGAATCTTTGCTCAATACCATTATCGTCTAATGCAATTCTTCTAATTGTTTTAGGGAATTTATCTTTCATCAAAGATCTATATTTTAAGAAACAGTCATGGAAATGATATGTTGGAACCCTTAATACTTTAGCATCTTTTCCTGTAAGAGCACATGAGAAGAATGTATCTTCACCTCTAGCTCCTGGAGGATTATAAAATGCTGGTATTTTTTCTAAATGTCTTAAGTTCAAGCATATACCTGAACCAAGAACGAAATTTTTAGTTCCAATATCTGTAACAACTTCTGGTTTCTTTCTCTGTTCAGCGATTTCTCTATCTGCATAACTTAGATTTGATGTATCTTGTCTTGCTTTTTGAGCTTTTTCCCAGTTAATAACTTCATTTTCTAAAGCATCAATAAATTTCTTATAGTCTTCTTCATGAATTTCATCATCATATTCAATATATGGAATAGGATTCATGAAACCACATCTGTAACCATATGTGATATCAGCTTTTTCTATATGCTTTAGATGTTCTAGAATATTTGGTTGTTTAATCCATTCAACCTCTTTATCTTCTTTGATGTTTGCTAATGGATATTCATCATCATCCCAATAAAGAAGATAATCGATACCTCTTTTTAATGCATAATATAATATTGTATTTCTAGCTTTTGCATATCCTTTACCCAAAAGTAATGACGCATCTTTTTCTGAAATGTCGTATTTTGACATTATCTTCTTTTTATCCTCGTCTATTGCCTCTGGAGTAATGTATTTAATATTGATATTTTTATATACTGCTGGTAATATGCCATAGAAATCAATTCTAGTTGTAAATTGGTAAGTTAAATCAAATAAAACAAATATTGTGATATTTACTTTATAATCTAACTCTTCAACTTGTTTTAAAAAGTAGTCATAGTAATTATTAATAATGCTACAAATGTTAGGTCTACCTGTAATAAATCCTATGCCAAAATTCACTTCTTTCTTCATGATAACCTCTTTTTCTATTATAGAATCCTTTCTATAATTTCATTTTGGTATTTTGAATCTTTAATATCTTGAATATCTACTCTTCCTTCTTTAACTTCAGTCACATATTTATTTTCTATTTTTATTTTCTTTGTGGCTTTTCTTAGGAACCATTCATATTCGATATCTACATGTCCAATATCAATTACGTGATATCCTGCTTTATACATATCATATGCAAGAACCGTAGCTGTTGGTCCTAAAGCTAATAGTATTAACTTATCTTTAGGTAGTTTTAACAATTCATTTAAAATTCTATCATATATTTCAAATGCGTTTTCTGCAGGGCAAATTACTCTTTGAATAGAATTCATATTATCGAATAGATCATTGCCTACTCCAAGTCTAGATTTTTCACCCTCAACGATGACAACATCTTTGCCTTCCCAAATCTTCTTAAGTTCTTTTACATATTCTCCCACTTTAGACTTATCTTTATAGTCTAGATAAAATCTAGTAATCTGTGCAGAATAATATTTTCTTTCTCTGTCTACTAATCTTAGTATCTTAAACTTATAATCATTTGTCCACTTAGGCCAGAATTCTGTTGCAAATCCAGTATACTCATCTACATATTCTGGATTAAATACATTTGGAATTCCTATAAGCAATCCATCTTCATTACTTAAAAGCACTTCTTCTAATCTTTTTGCAAGATCCGGATTATACTTTTGATAATTCATTCCTATTCCGTATATCATATCGAATTCGCCATCACCAAATCTTGCTATAGATTTTTCTTTGCTTGCAAGTTCTTTTACTGTTTCAAGCGGAGTAGCAATATTGAAATGTCCTAATATCATTGCTTGATTTGCAGTAAATTTTCTTTTATTTAATTTCTTAATTTTCATAAACACCTCATTATTTTTCAATAATATCGTATTCACAAGTTCTTAGTAATCTATTCATAATTGCATATCCTAAACCTTTTCTTTCGACGCCTTCTATCAGAATCATCTTAGGTTTAAGTTCATCAGCTTTTCTTAAAGCTGAATAAATATTCTTTGCATACTCATCCAAATCTCCTATGTTTCCTATTGAAATGAATCTTTCGTCTTCTAGATATAGTTTATTCTTATGTTCTTCAAATCCTATTATTACAACGTTGCCTTGAAATTCTGTGATATATTTCTTTATATAAAATATTTGATCTAATTCATCTTTACAATTTATTAGTCTACATTTGCTTTCAGGTGAATAATGTTTATACTTCATACCTGGACTTTCGACTTTCTCGTCCTTAGATACTTTATCAAATATTTTGCTATCTATTCTAACTACACCAACTACTCTTTCAATATCCTCTGGTGTTACTTTACCTGGCCTTAGAATAACTGGTACGCCATCTTCGTCAACTTTTACAACTGTTGATTCTAGACCTATCTTTGTTTCTCCTCCATCAACAATTGCAGAAACTTTCCCTTCAAGTTCTCTTCTAATATCCGCAATATTAGTTCCGCTAGGTTTGCCTGATATATTTGCACTAGGTGCAGCAATTGGAACTCCTGAAAAAGTAATTATTCCTCTTGCTATAACATTATCAGGCATTCTAATAGCTACCGTATCAAGTCCAGCAGTAACTATATCTGGTACAATTGATTTTCTCTTTAATATTAAAGTAAATGGTCCTGGCATAAAAGCATCTATCAATTTTTGTTCAACACTATTTGGTTCTTCCACAATTTCAGTTAGTTTTCTCTTATCTGCTAGATGCACGATAAGTGGATTATCTGCTGGTCTACCTTTAGCCGCAAAAATCTTTCCAACTGCAACTGGATCTAATGCATTTGCCCCTATTCCATATACTGTTTCCGTAGGGAAAATTACAATCTCGCCATTTCTTATTAAATTACATATTACTTTAAGTTCTTCTGTATTAGTTTGTTTTTCCCAATTGTAATACATAAAAAATCAACTCCAGCACATATTATACTAAAATAAGGAAAAAAAGTCAATAATGCCCGGTATAAGTGATTTCCGTAGATTTTCCTCATTATTATTTTCGAATTCAAAAGGGCGGCGCAATGCACCGCCCTTTTACTTCAGAATGCCATGCTTCACGCAGTCAGGATGAGTGCACCATACTTCCGTTTGAAACTCTCGGTGGCATCGATCACGCTCGTCTTCTTACCGAGGGATACTCTGTAGTAGTCAGATACGCAGAAAGCGTACGGTTCTTTGACCGTATAGCCATCACGTGTCAGCTCATTGATCACCTCATAGAATTTAATGCCTTCGCTGAATCCCATGGATTCGGGATTTTCAATAAGCTCAGCATCAGAGCCCGGCGCCAACCGGTGGAAGTAATTTGCTTCAACAGTAACTGCTTTTGAAGCGGTGGAAAGAACGTTCCTTTCAATTTCTCTGGTCAGTTCTTCCCTAGAAACAATCTGATTCCGTTCCATCATCAACCATTCCTCCCTTTTTGTCGTCCTCACCATTGTGGTTGTTTCACTAAATCAGTGATTTTGGATTATACGCAAAATCATATATATTATACCACACTTTACATAATATTGCAAACTTTAGGTCTTTTTTTGACACTTTTTACCCTATTTTCGACCATTTATCCCACGAAATATTCCATTTATCTTTTTTTTCACACATGAATGCTTTACAGTGTTATAATAAAAATAGAAAAAGTCGATATCGATATTATAGAGAGGATCCATATGAAAGTAGAAATTATAGTTGATAAGAATTTTAACGAACCAGAAGTAAAAATATACACTAGTAGTTTAACTCAAGAAATAGTTGAATTACAAAATGTAATTACTTCATTCGAAAAGAACACAAGTTATTTAAAAGGATATTTAGATGAAGATGTTTACTTCATCCCATTCGAAGAAATTGAATCTATCTATTCTGAGAATAAGAAAGTATTCCTTAGAACAGAAAAAGAAACATACCAATTAAAGCAACGTCTTTATGAAGTAGAGTCTATTCTGCCAGGAAATGATTTTATTAGAATATCAAATTCAGAAATAGTCAATTTCAAGAAAGTAAAGAATATGAATTTTAAATTAAGTGGAACAATACTAATTAACTTCTTAAGTGGAAACTATTCATATGTATCTAGAAGATATATAAGAAAAATAAAAGAATATTTAGATATGTAAGGAGTGTGATTATTATGAAAAAGAATAGAATGAATATAGAAACTGTTGTAAGATTATTTAGCACAGGAGTTTTAATGACAGTACTTGGATATATAATTTATGGAGCAATAGCACAGGCAACTGGTGAGGTATCATATTATCATGAAGCAATCGAAGCATTAAAAGACTTTAGAATCTTAGCTGCAACAATAGCAGCATATGGAGTACTTTATGTGTCAACAGATGCATTACTATTTAGACCATTACTAAATGTACTTAGTGAAGCTGAGATGGAAACATCTCACAAAAAGGATGCTGTAAAAACAGCTGGAAAATTCTTAGTATTATGTGCAATCTTCTTCGTAGTAGATAGATCAAACATAATCGATAATGAAGGTTTAACAAATGTAATCGTAATTTTAATGCTAGGCTGGAAAATTGTATATGAATTATTCTTCCAATCAATTTCTATCAACAAAAAAATCCAAGAAAAAAATAACA
>Ga0247610_10007303_pt1 | contig 11371 bp, 7 predicted proteins | sample 174DNAGHGhighgp2_FD_193483 | JGI IMG/M metagenome (GOLD analysis project Ga0247610, IMG submission 193483) | Sheep rumen microbial communities from Palmerston North, Manawatu-Wanganui, New Zealand - 1742 DNA GHGhigh gp2 | ecosystem: Host-associated > Mammals > Digestive system > Stomach > Rumen ...
AGGGCCTGGAATGCGACGGCAGGTTGTTGCTTTTTGGCAGCCATAAGCTCCTCCTTTGCGTGTTTTTGTTGGATCGAAGCATATTATATCATTTTTGCCGCCGCTTGGCAACGGATAGGCGGGGATATAAAAACCTGCCATTTTTCATGGCAGGCTACTTGTTTCGAACGGGGTTTTTGGTTTGACCCAGCAGGTAGTCGATACTGGTGTTATAAATATTTGCCAGCTTGATCAATATTGGAATGGGGATTTCCCGCTGGCCCAATTCGTATTTCGCATATCCGGCCTGGGTCATGTTCAGCATACGCGCTACCTCTGTTTGCGTCCAATCGTGATCCTCGCGCAAATCTCGAATGCGGGGGTAAATCACTGCGCTCACCTCCCGCTTATTATATGGAAGTCCAATTTGGACTATTGACAAAAATAGCAATATGGAATATTATAAGATTATTCCAGGTTGGAATATTCTGCAAGCTTTCCGCATGCATTTGCGCATTACAGCAAACGGGAATAAAAGCACAATCAAAAGAAACGGGAGGGTTCTAACATGAGAAGAATAGGGATTTTGGCAATGATGATCGTTCTTGTTACTGGACTCTTTATGTCCCTTAATGTAGATACTGCTAGTGCAGACAGTATTTTTTCATATCCTTTGCAAGGCTATGCAGTTACAGGCGGGTTTAAGCCAAATAGAAATGTTGAGTATAAACCTGGTCAGTGGAGTAGGTCTGCTCATTTAGCTACTGACTGTAAGTCTACATCAGGGAAATGGAGTGTGACTCCGATCTATGAAGGCACTGTTATAGCGGTTAACAATGCATTAAACTCTGGCCGCGGCAGATATATTGTAATTCGCCATAGCATAAATGGCATTACCGTCTATTCTCTGTATCAACATCTGCAAAGCATCAACGTTAGCAAAGACACTTTTGTGTCAAAGTCAACTGTAATAGGTGTCGCAGGTGGTTCTGGCACAAGTGAAAATCAGTTTGAACGTCATCTTCATTATCAGATATTTACTGGAAATTATCAATTGGGAACCCCTGTATTAACACAGTATACATTAAACAAGGAGTATACGGTTCCTGTTACTTACAATGGAACAACGTTTTATCCGCCTGACTTAGTTGTGAGTGGAAAGATAATCATTCCAGGAACAGTAGCTCAACTTGAGTATCCTACAATTTCAAATGGCACAGCTCCTACTGAATTAGCAAACAGTGTGAGCTCTTTTGGCTTGAGAGGAACCATAACCAGTAAATACCCCATCACAGAGATTCATGGTACTATTTATAACTGTACTACCGGCACAATTACTTCTGATGTTACTGTGGCGCCAAATAACACAAGCTATACCCTCGGCGGTTCCGGGGAAAAAATCAATGACGGGCTTAAGTTTGGTGATGCCCGTCTTAAAGACAGCTGGTGCCGCTATGTGCTGAAAGTGATCTACAATAAAGAAGGCACTTCTTGTGTCAAGTATATGTACGATCGATACTTCAAGGTTGGAAATCCTGTATCAATGACCCTTATGCAGCCTGGATTTTTTGAGTTTATCTGCGACGACGAAACCCGTACCGGGCCTGCGGAAGTAAATGACATTGTGCAAAAATGTACCGAGGGTACTATTGTATATGCGACCGAATATGAGCTGAACAGCGTCAACAATATGTGGCTGAAATTGGCAGATGGCAGCTATGTATGGAGTGGAGATGTGCGGCGGCTTGAGCAGCAAGGCGACGCGGTATTGGTTGAGGAAATCCATGTCAGTACGGCGGAAGGACAGGAAGATCAGAATGAAGAGTACTACGGCTATAATGATGATGCTAAGACCGTTGTGCTGCAAGCCTATGCCATGCCATTTGACGCACTTAATACCGATGTGGTGTGGACAATTTCAAATCCGAATATTTTACGTCTCGACCGTTCTGAAAAAGTGGATGATGGCTTTACGGTTGGCTACTTTTCCATCATTGGCGTTGGTCAAACCGATGTGACGGTTTCTGCTAAAGATGGAAGCGGTGTTTCGAGAAGCATCCAGGTTGGGTACTACATCAGCAGCTTATCCTTGCCGAATACGAATGTTAATTTGTCTATTGGTGATAAGTGGAATATAAGGCCGGATATTCAACCAAGTATTGCAAAAAATTCTGATCTGGATTGGTCAAGCTCGGATCCAAGCATCGCAACGGTTGATGAAAATGGTGTTGTAACCGCTGTCGCAAGCGGGTCTGCAACGATAACCGCATCGACAAAGCTGCCGCAATATGGCAGCCCTACAAGCCCGATTAGCTGTACGGTCAATGTGGCTCCTGAGCCGATATTGGCATTTAACGGTATTTCTTATCCGGATCCATATAAGATCGACGCGACGAATGGCTATGTCTGGCGCGACGGCAGCGGAACAATTACCGCAAGAGATGGGTTGGCTTCGGTGGTTTTCAATATTTATAATAAGAGCGGAACGCGTGTGGCTCACTATGAAAACAGTCAAAATGTAACTTCGCTTACCATGCATTCCGTCTCGTCGCAGATCAAGATGAGCGCTTTGACGACTGCAGGCACATCAAGGTTTGAAATCATTGCAACAGACGTAAATGGGCACGTGCTGGAGGCTTCCGTTCTTTTTACAGCGTCCAGTTCCGGAACAACAAGCAGCAAGACATTGAACAGAACATACATGGAGCCGACGTTAGTGACCAGTACAAACTATGGCCAAAGCAGATATGAATTGTACAGAGCCAGCTACACTTGGTTACAAGCAGGTAGTTTTGCTTATAGCAGGGGCGGCAATCTTGCTGCGATTACCAGTAGCGAAGAAAATGCAGCAGTCGCAAATATGATTTCTTCAAACGGAATCGAATATGCGTTTATTGGCGGTTATCGAGCCGATACCAATTATGCGTGGTTGACAAGTGAAGAAATGGCTTACACAAACTGGGCAAATCAGCAGCCGGATCACGCGGCGTCTGCAGAAGCTTATATGATTATCACTAACACAGGAAAATGGAACGACGTGATGAGCAATGTATGGTCTGCAAACTATTTTGTGGTTGAATTACCTTTTGAAGCGACTGGTTCCTGTGGCGAAAATGTATCATGGATGTATGCAGATCATGTACTCACTATTTATGGAACGGGAGATATGGCGGATTACAGCGATGAGCGAGCTCCGTGGTGGGACTACCATGAAGATATCTACACGCTCAAGATAGAAAATGGAGTAACGGGTATTGGCGCCAACGCATTCTATGACTTTATCAATCTGAGGGGCCCTGTAACGATTCCGGACAGCGTGACATGTATTGGGAATAATGCAATCTGTGTTGTCGATCTGTATATTCCGGATAGTGTCACTAGCATTGGAGAGTCGCTCCTCGGCTGCCATTATAATGTATCAAGCAATAACCAGTATTATTCATCAGAAGAAGGCACATTATATAATAAGGACAAAACAGAACTAATCAAGTGCAGCCATTGGGCTCAAAATATTGACATTCCCAGCAGTGTGAAGAGCATCCATATTGGAGCATTCGCTGGTTGTTGGACTTTGACCGAAATTGCTCTCCCAGACACTGTAACTGTTATCGGGGATTACACTTTTGAAGACTGCTATAGGCTGACAAACATATACATCCCGTCTAGCGTAACTTCGATTGGCAATGGTGCATTTAAATATTGCCGTGCGCTGACGGATGTAGAGATTCCGTACAGCGTAGCCAGTATTGGTGAATATGCTTTCTGGGACACTGGACTGACAGGGATTGCTATTCCGAAGAATACAACCAATATTGGGTGGAATGCGTTTTATAACTTCAATAGCAGCATCCTTATCTTCTGCTATAATGAATCGGCAGCACACGTTTATGCCATGAACAATAATTTGGACTATGTTCTCTTCGATCCTCCATTTACTCCGGATTTTGTTCTTCCTGCTGGCATTACAATCATTGAGGAAGATGCTTTTTACGGTATTGCTGCCCATCAGGTCAAGCTTTCAGAGGGAGTTTTGACGATTTGCAGCGGAGCATTTGTTAACTGCCCGAACCTGGAAGCTGTCTTTATTCCCGAAAGCTGCACCAGTATCGCAAAAGATGCCTTTGATCAAGGCAATGGAGTATGTATCTACTGCTACAGCGGTAGCTATGCAGAATTCTATGCAAATAAATACGGATTTGACTTCATTCTTGTGGATGCAGAGTAAACTGATTGATACAGCATTGGGTAAAATATTCATCTGACCAATACAAAAAGCGTTTCCCGCTGTGAGAAATGACGGGAAACGCTTTATTTTTATTCATATCTGCAGTTGCCTGAGCTTTTCAGCCTGCTCCTGCATCGTCAGCGCGTCGATGATCTCGTCCAGCTCGCCGTCCAGCACGGCGTCGATTTTGTACAGCGTCAGGTTGGCCCGGTGGTCGGTCACCCGGCCCTGGGGGAAATTGTAGGTGCGGATACGCTCGTTGCGCTCGCCGCTGCCCACCTGGCTTTTGCGGCTTTGGGCGTAGGCGGCGTCCTTTTGGGTGCGGTACAGGTCATACAGCCTGGAGGATAACACCTTCATGGCCTTTTCCTTGTTTTTCAGCTGGCTTTTTTCATCCTGGCAGGTGACCACCAGGCCGGTTGGCAGGTGGGTGATGCGCACGGCGGAGTCGGTGCGGTTGATATACTGGCCGCCGTGGCCGGAGGCCCGGTAGGTGTCGATGCGCAGATCCTCCGCCCGGATGTCCACCTCCACTTCCTCCGCTTCCGGCAGCACCGCCACCGTGGCGGTGGAGGTGTGGATGCGGCCGCCGGCCTCGGTGACCGGCATGCGCTGGATGCGGTGCACGCCGGATTCAAACTTCATACGGGAAAAGGCCCCCGCGCCGGACAGGGTGAACACCGCTTCCTTTATTCCGCCAAGCTCGGTGTCGCTCACGTCCACCGCCTCAAATACGTAGCCCATCCTTTCGGCGTAGCGCTGGTACATGCGCAATAGCAGCGCGGCGAACAGCGCCGCCTCCTCGCCGCCTGCGCCGGGGCGGATCTCCATCACCACGTTCCTGTCGTCGTTGGGATCGTGGGGGATGAGGAAGAGGCGAAGATTCGCGCGTTCCGTTTCCTCTTTGGGCAGCAGCTCCTTGAGTTCTTCCTCCGCCACGTCCTTCAGATCGGGATCGGCGCGCATTTCTCTGGCCTGCTCGATCTGGGACAGCAGCTGCCTGTAGCGGCGATAGGCCTCCACTGCCGGGGTCAGCTGGGATATTTCCTTGAGGATGCCCTGCCACCGGGGCACGTCGGCGATGATTTCCGGCTGGGCGGAGGCCACCGTCAATTCCTCCAGGCGGCCCTCCATGGCGTCAAACTGCGCTTCCATTTCATTTCCTTTCCGCCCGCACCACCCGGGGGCGGCCGTTCATATCGTGCAAAAGGGTGATCCCGTCAAATTCCATCTCCAGCAGCGCCTTGACCGCGGCGAACTGATCGTCGCCGATCTCCAGCAGCAGCCAGCCGCCTTTTTTCAGGTGCGCCGGGGCGCCGGAAGAAATCCTTCGGTAGAAGTCCAGTCCGTCCGCTCCGCCAAACAGGGCCAGCGCGGGCTCCTTCTCCACTTCCTCCTGGAGCTTCCCGCGGAGCCCATCCGGGATATAGGGCGGGTTGCACAGGATCATATCGTATACCTCGCCCGTTACCGCGTCCCATAGGTCGCCCTGCCGGAAATCAATTTCCGCGCCCAGGGCTTCCGCGTTTTCCCGGGCCAGGGAAAGGGCAGCCTCGCTTACGTCGGCGGCGGTGACGGAAAGCCCGGGCCCCAGCTTTTTCGTGGCCACGGCGATGGCGCCGCTGCCGGTGCACATATCCAGCACCCTTTGGCCGGGCTGCGCCAGGCGCAGCGCTTCCTCGCACAGCGTTTCGGTGTCGTTCCGGGGGATCAGCGCCCGGGGATCGGTGCGGAAGGAAAGGCCCATGAAGGGCTGACTGCCCAGGATGTATTGCAGCGGCTCCCGGGCCGCCCGACGATGGATCAGCGCGTCATAGGCCGCGGCCTCTCCGGCGGTCAGCTCCCGCCGCTTTTGCATCAGTACGTCCAGCCGGCGCAGCCCCAGCACGTGGGACAGCAGGTATTCCGCGTCCAGACGAGGGTCCGGAACGGCTGCCAATCGCGTCTCCGCATCCTTGAGGGCTTCCAGTACGGTCATTTTTGCCTCCGTTGCTTCAGGGGGGATGCATGCGCATCAAAAAATACATGAAAAATCCCCAAGCGGCTTTCTTGGGGAGGGCGCGGGAGGGGGATTCTTATCCCACGAAAAGAATCTCCCTTCCGCAAATATCTTTTCTAAGCCTGGGTGGGATGCAGGATCACCCAGCCCTCTTCGGTCTTTTCGCCCTCGGGCAGGCCGTTGAGCGCGGCGTTCATGGAAGCGATGGCCACTTCCAGCTGGCTGTCGCTGGGCTGGCGGGTGGTCAGCCGCTGCATTTGCAGCCCGGGCCAGCGCAGGGCGCGGATGACGGGCCCTTCGTGATGCGCCAGGGCCTTGAGGCTTTCATAGCTGATGCCGGCCACGCAGGGAAGCAGCACGATGGCCCGCAGTACCCGGAAGAAATAATTGGCGCTCAGATCCACCTGGAACAGCTGCAAAAGCAGCCAGTCCACAAACGTGTAAAACAGGATGGACAAAATCAGCGTCAGGATCAGAAAGCTGGTGCCGCAGCGGGGATGCAGGGTGGTGAACTGCTGGGCGTTTTTGGGGGTCAGGGGCAGATCGTGCTCATGGCAGTACACCGTTTTGTGCTCCGAACCGTGGTACTGGAAGGTTTTGCGCATGTCGGGGATCTGGCCCACCGCCGCGATGTACCCGATCAGGATCAGGATGCGGATCACGCCGCCGGTCAGGTTGCGAAGCAGCAGCGTGCCGCCGGTGGCATTTTTGGGGAACAATTCCAGTGCCAGATTGGGCAGCGCTACAAACAGGCCTATGCTCAGGGCCAGGGCCATCACCACGGCCAGGGCCATGACCACCTTGTCCACGTTTTTGCCCAGCTTTTCGGCCAGCCATTTTTCAAATTTGCTGGGTTCTTCCTGGGCGGTCTCCTCGCCGCTCATCTTCATGCTGTCTTCCAGCACCCGCATGCCGATGCCCAGCATCTGTACCATGTTCACCGATCCGCGGATGAAGGGCAGCCCCATCCACTTGTGTTTTTTGGCGGGGCTTTCATAGCTTTCCCGCTTTACCACGATGTCGCCGTTGGGCCGGCGCACCGCTACGGCGATGGCGTCCGGGGCTTTCATCATCACCCCGTCCAGCACCGCCTGGCCGCCGATGTCCGCCCGGGGGCAGGCGGCGCCGTTATTCTTGTTAGACATAATAAACTCCTTAAATGGGAAAAAGCAGCATACACCTGTTTCGTGCCATGCTGCTTTCCGAAATCCTTACATACCGAAGCGCTTCTTGAAGCGGTCCACGCGGCCGCCGCTGTCCACCAGCTTCTGCTTGCCGGTGAAGAAAGGATGGCACTTGGAGCAGATTTCAACGCGCAGTTCCTTTTTGGTGGAACCGGTTTCAAACGTTTCACCGCACACGCAGCGCACGATGGCCTTTTCGTACTTGGGATGGATCTTTTCCTTCATTCGATTTCACCTCTTTTGCCCTGCAATCTCGGATTCATGGGGGGCAGCCCATGAGCCGCGATGATTATTATAGCATGATGTGCGCAAGATTGCAAGCGTTTATCCGAAATAATTCATTTTTTCCGCTGATCAGCGGGCCAGGGCCTGCGTGACCTCCCAGCCGAAGAGAATCTCCTTCTGATGGCTTACAGCGTAGGGGCCTGTGGCCTCGGCCTCGGTCATCACCCGGGGGTAGTGCAGGCAGATATGGCCTTCCAGATCGTTGCCGCTGGTATGATCCACGCCGTGGCCATGGCTGTGGATGGAAGCGATGTACACCCGGCCGTCGGTGAAGATCACCCACACGAAATGGGGCGTCCACTTGTTCACGCCGCAGATCTGGTTCAGCACGGCGGTATCGGCGGCGGTGGGTGTTTCGCAGTCGGCATGCTTGCCGAAGGAGAACATGTGCAGGTTGAAATGCAGCCCGGTGTCGGGATCATAGATCACCACGTTGGGCATGGCTTTGGCGCGGGCGCGGATTTCGGAATACCAGTTGGCGTTGCGCACTTCGCTGGCCGAAGGCGCTTTGAAGGAGGCGACCTGCTGCACAGCGGGCGCCGGGGTGGCGGCTGTGCCGGCGGCAGCCACGGCGGCGGTGGAATTGAGGCGGTTCAGCGTCATGGCCCCGGCCACGCCGTCGGCTTTCAGGCCGTTGCGCTTCTGGAAGGCGGTGACGGCGTTATAGGTCTGTATGCCGTAGATGCCGTCGGCAGCTTTCAGATAGCCCAGGGCAACCAGCCGTTTTTGCATGGCGCGCACCTGATCGCCCTTGTCGCCCTGACGCAGCACGGTGGAGGCGGCGGGGGCGGGCGTGGGCGTAACGGTGGGCTTGGGGGTGGCCACCGCAACGGCGGAGGCGGAAGCAAGGCGGCTCATGGTCTTGGGGCCGGCCACGCCGTCGGCGGTGAGCTTGTTGGCCTTCTGGAAGGCGGTGACCGCCTGGGCAGTGCCGGTACCGAAGGAGCCGTCGATCTTGCCGGTGTAGTAGCCCAGCGCCGCCAGCCGCTGCTGCAGCGCCTTCACGGCGTTGCCGCTGTGGCCGATGCGCAAGGTGGTGTCGGAGGGCGGCACGGTGATGGTATAGGCGGTGGGCACCGGGGTCAGCACGGGCAAAAGGGGCTGCGCTTCCTCGTTGGCGGCTACGGCTTGATTGGAGTAGAGCATGATCTGGGTCTGCAATCCGGCCACGCCGTCCACGTCCAGGCTGTTTTTGCGCTGGAAGGCTTTTACTGCTTCAATGTCGTCGCTGTCATACACACCGTCCACAGAGCAGGTGTAGTAGCCCAGTTCCATCAGCCGGCGCTGAAGCTGCTTCACGGCTTCGCCCTTTACGCCCTTGCGCATCACCACTACGTTTTTGCTGGTCAATGGCGTGCTGACGGGGACCGGCGTGGCGGCTGCCGGCTGAGCAGCGGGAATGGGCGTCGGAGTCAGCATCGGCGCCGGGGTGGGGGTAACGGCCAGAAGCTCCAGCAGCTGCCGGGTCTTGGCGCCCACCTTGCCGTCCACATACAGGTTGTGCGCCTGCTGGAAGGCCTTTACGGCCTTGTAGGTGGCGTTGTCGAAGGTGCCGGTAGGCTGGCCGGTGTAGAATTTCAGGTAAATCAGCTGATGCTGCAAATCCACCACCTGCTCGCCTTTGTCGCCGGTTACCAGGTCGATGTCCGCAATCAGCGGCAGGATCTTTACGTCGGTCTTTTTGCCTTTGTTGTTGAGGGGCCTTCCTTCCAGTACGAATTCCTGGATTTCCGGAGACGGAATGCCGTCCTGCTTTAATCCGTTCTGCTTCTGGAACGCCTTGAGGGCGCTGGTGGAGGCCGCGCCGAAATAGCCGTCGGCGGAGCCGGTGAAGAAGCCCAGTTCCTTCAATGCTTCCTGGAACACCGCCGTGGCCTTGCTGTAGCTGCCGGCGGGCAGATAAGCGTATTTTTTCAGGGTGTTTTCGGTGGCCTTCAGGGTTTTGCCCGGCAGATACTGGTCGGGAATGGATACGTAGTCGATGGCGATATAACCGGTGGTGCCCTTGTAGGTGGCTTTTACAAAGGTGCTGGTGAGGGAAGCAACGGAGATTTCCGCGCCCTTGGGCACCGTGAGAAGGCGCAGGGAAGAGGTGGAGGCGTATTTGCGCAGGTTCACCGCCGCCAGGGTGTGGGTGGTGAAGGGATAGGTTTTGGCGCTGGAGGCCGTTGGCGCGGCGGTGACGGCAGCGGCGGGCTTGGGGGTGGGAGTGGCGGAGACGTAGGACACCGTGGCGGCTTCCTGGCCGTAGAGCGAGCGCTGGGTCTGGCTGTCGGCCTTGCCGGTCTGGCTCAGGCCTTTGGCCTTCTGGAAGGCCTTGACCGCCGCAACGGTGCCGGCGCCATACTGGCCGTCCACGGCCTTTTTATAATACCCCAGGTCCTTGAGCTTGCTTTGCAGGGCTATTACGGCGGGGCCGGTATGGCCGCTGCGCAGGGTATAATCCAGGGATGCGGCGGCGGTGGTGATGGAGGCGGCTTTGCCCTTGCTGTTTTTGGACGCGCCTTCAAAGAGCTTCTTTTGGGTGGTTGCGTCGGCCGCGCCGGTTTGCTTCAAGCCGTTGGCCTTCTGATACGCCGTCACGGCCTGACGGGTCACGGAGCCGAATTTGCCGTCCGCTTTGCCGGAATAAAAGCCCAATTGCTTAAGGGCTTCCTGCACCGCCGCGACCTCGGTCCTTTCGTCGCCGTAAGCCACGGGCACGTAAATGGATTCGTCGTTCTCCTTTACGCTTTCCAGGTTCAGCGCAATTTCGGAAACGGCGGCGAAGCCCCGGGTGTTTTTGTACAGCACGGCGTAATACCCCACGCTGCCATTGACAACGCTCCGGGAAGTTACGTACAGCGCCGCACTCTTGGGAATGGTGGTCAGCACCCTCCCGTTGCCGTCGGCGTTGGCGTACACCTTGGCGGCCGCTGTGGCCGTGGCTTCATAGAGCACCGGCGCTTCATCCGCCAGCGCTGATAATGCAGCCCCCGCCAGCAGCATCGCCAGCGCCAGGACCATGATCCGCAGGGAAAACCGTTTCCGCATAATGCATTGCCTCCATTTTAAGAAAAATGGTGTTCAGACAGGTATTCAATTTATTTTATTTCATTTCTTTAACAGTGTCAAGACAGAATTTTCATATTTTCGTAATAATTTCTTGGAAAATCAGGAAAAATCGGCGCACAATAGAAGCGATAAGGGAGTGGTCAGATGAAAAAACGCGTTCTTTTGCCGCTGCTGGCGGCGGTGGCGCTGGTTTTGAGCGCCCAGGCGGCCCTGGCGGCGGTGGGCTGGGGCGACCGGGGCAGCGAGGTCAGGCAGGTGCAGCAGCGCCTGCGCCAGTACGGCTATCTGGACGGGCCGGCGGACGGCGTGTTCGGCCCGGCCACCTACGAGGCGGTTGTGTGGTTCCAAAGAAAAAACGGCCTCAAGGCCGACGGCGTGGTGGGGCCGGCCACCCTGGCGGCCCTCGGCATCCCTCTGTCCTCATCCGGCAGCGCCCAGGCCGGAGCTGATTATAATGAAAGCGAAATTTACACCCTGGCCCGCCTGGTGCACGCCGAGGCCCGGGGCGAGCCCTACGTGGGCAAGGTGGCGGTGGCGGCGGTGGTGCTCAACCGGGTGAAATCCGCCGCTTTTCCCAACACCGTCAGCGGTGTGATTTACCAGGCCGGGGCCTTCGACTGCGTGACCGACGGGCAGATCAACCTG
>Ga0247610_10007304_pt1 | contig 11370 bp, 21 predicted proteins | sample 174DNAGHGhighgp2_FD_193483 | JGI IMG/M metagenome (GOLD analysis project Ga0247610, IMG submission 193483) | Sheep rumen microbial communities from Palmerston North, Manawatu-Wanganui, New Zealand - 1742 DNA GHGhigh gp2 | ecosystem: Host-associated > Mammals > Digestive system > Stomach > Rumen...
CCTTACACCTTTAGTCTACCATTGACACACAAAGAAATCTATAAAAAATAGAATTTAGTGTTGACAATCTACAAAACATAGATTATAGTCTCATTATGGTCTACAAAACATAGAACGAAAGGAGAGGACATAATGCTGACGATGAAACAATGGCGCAAAGCCAGAGATATTACACAAGAAGAAATGGCGAAACGCTTGAACGTACACATCAATACCTATCAAAAGTGGGAACAAAAGCCGGAAAAAATAAGCATAGCGAACGCAATTAAGATCACACAGGTTCTTGATGTACCGATGAATGAAATCTCATTTACAAACGAAGTGAGGGGATAACGATGAACGAGAAACGGAACGTCAAAGGTCAGAAAGCAGCGGTTTTGAAATATCTGAAATCAGGGTTTTCGTTAACCACTAAAGAAGCATCAGATAAGTTCGGATGCACAAGACTTCCGGCAAGAATATCTGATTACCGCAAAGAGGGTTATTGTTTCGCAGAAGAATGGGTAAAAGGTGAAACAAGATATGGAACACCCACAAGATTCAAACGCTACAAACTCATTCAGCAGGTGAATTGAAATGCCCAGAGTTAAAGAAGTCAGTTACATAGAAGCGGAGAAAACTACATACGCAAAGATCAAAGGTGCTATGGGTTTGAGAAACCTAAAGCAGAAAGACATAGCGAATGAGTTAGGCTTACACGAATCCACAGTATCACAGCATTTTGCGAACAGAACATTCTCATATCTTCAACTACTACAGATATTTGAGATTGTCGGATTGGAGTGTGAGATATGTCTAAACGCTTGATTGTCTGCATCGTAGCCTTGATTGTTTGGCTTGTATCAATCGGTGCAGAACGCAGGGAACGGATACCATACGACAATTCAATAGATTTTGAAGCAAACGGATTCACCATAATCAACACCACAGCCTATATCGTTGGACATCATACATATGACGGCAGTGCAGTTTATTCAGGCGGTTGTGCCTGTTCAATAGACCATATTGGTGATACCGCAATCCTATACACGACAAGCGGTCACTTCCTTGGATACTACATCTGCAACGATACGGGAATCGAGGGCGGTGGTGTCAGGGCAGGCAAGGTACTTGATATCTATAGATGCAATATGACTCACGCAAAAGGGTGGATGAAGTTAACAGGTGGCAAGGTTTACGTCAAATGGATAGAGGGGGACGGATGATGAAGTTTCTAATCAGAGCATTTATGAGCATAGGTTTTATCGCTGTGTTATGTGGCGGTGGTGCAATGGACAGTGATTCACTAATCGTACCGATAATGGTAGTCGCATTAGGCATCGGAATGGTTGCATTTGGTGGTTATCTCGACAGTTACTACGAATGGTACGAAGAAAGGAGAGAGAACAGATGACATTTACAATTTCACCATTTGTACTTGGTATTTTGGTGACGTTACTTGCAGAGTTCATAGCAATCATCATCTACGGCATCGTCAAGAAGAAATAAAAGAACGCCATACCGAAATATGACGTTCCCAACCAACAAACAAACTCGAAAAGGAGTTGTTTAACCAATAATAACATAAAAGAAAGGAGTTATCAAGTGAAAATACGTTTTACCAAAATCGAACTTCACAACTTTTGCGGTATCAAGGATGACGAGCATGATCTTTATGACCGCACGATCATTAAGGGGGTTAATCAGTCCGGCAAATCCACAATCAAGAACGCTATTTATTGGGTACTTTTCAATAAGTTGGCAGACGGTTCATCACCTGACGGAATCAGACCTCACGATGCAGACGGAAAAGACATAGATATGACCGATATATCTGTTTCGCTGACTATGGATATTGACGGCAAGGTTGTCAAGGCTACCAAGACGCAGAAACAGAATTGGGTTAAGGATCGTACCACACAGGAACAGCGTTTCAAGGGCAATGTCAACGAGTATGACATAAACGGAATCCCGAAGAAAGAAAAAGACTTCGTTGAATATATGGCACAGTTCATTGACCTTGATAGTTTCCTTTTCTGCTCGAATCCGTTTGTATTCTTGCGTCAGGACACAAAGAAGCGTAGAGCCACATTGTTTGACCTTGTATGTGCTGATGTAGACGTAGAGATCATCAATGCAAATCCGAAGTTCGATTGTCTTAAATCTGATTTACAGGACGGTACGATAGATGAACTCATATCACGTTCAAAACACGCTGTATCGAGCCTTAAAGATGAACTAAAGACTATTCCGGCACGAATAGATGAAGTATCAAGTCAGATTCAGGAATTATCAGCCGAGGAAAAAACAGCACTCAATGCAGAACTTGCCGAGTGCAATGTGAAATTAGAGCAGTTAGAAACCGTAACAGATACGGCTAACGAACTGTCACGCAAGATTGCAGATGCAAGAAACCAGGTCAATCAGTTTGATGTTAATGTCCGTATCGCACAGCAGAAAGCAGAAGCCAATGCTTCTATCGAAAAGGGCAACCTGACTAATGCGCTTGCAATGGCAAGGGGTGCGATTGTCAATCTTGAAAAGAACATCGAGAACGCCAAGGAACGTCAGGTAGATATCACGACATGTATCAAGGGATACGCCGACTCAATCAAAGAGATTGAATCAGAGAAATTCAACGATACTAATCTGTCCTGCCCCGTATGCGGTAGCAAATACACCAAAGCCAAAGTTGACTCTATGCGTAAGGCATGGCAGGAATCGCAGGATAAAAAGGTTTCTAACCTTGCGCATCTGTCCACCGACGCCGAGGTTAGATATCACGAAATCGAAAGAGATATTCAGGAGTTGCAGCAGGAAATTGGCGTGAAACAGGAAGAAGTTGATCGCTTGGAAAAGGAACTTGCTGTAATCGAGAATATGCCTGCACCTGTCGTAGAAGTACCTGACACTACGGAAAAGGACAATCTCATAGCTGATATAGCAAAGTGGGAATCCGAACTTGAAGCCTTGAATACCGATAACGGTGCAGAAAAGCAGGCTGTTCTTAACAGGATATCTGAAATCAAGATTATCCTTGACCGACAGAATACCAACAACGCTTACAAGGCAAGAGTTGAAGAACTGACAAGGTTACAGCTTGAAACGTCACAGAAAATTGCCAATGAAGAAAAGATGCTCGACTTGTTGCAGGAATATCAGCGTACAAAGATAGGTCTGCTTACTGACCGCATCAACGAGTATTTCAGTGTTATTAAGTGGGTATTCTTCAAAGAGCAGATCAATGGCGGTTATCAGGAAGTCTGCATACCGACAGTAAACGGCACTTCTTATGACGGACTTCTTAACCACGGTGACAAGCTGCTTGCAGAGATCGACTTGTGTATGGCTTTCCAGAAAAAGGCAGATATCAGTTGTCCGATTATCATTGACGATACTGAAAGTCTTGACGAGTGGCGAATACCGCAGATTGATAGTCAGTTAATCTGCATCCGAAGAACCGATGACAAGTCTCTCATTATTGAGAGTTTGGCATAAGACCTAAATACAGTATAGCACAGTACATTACAGTACAGTTCAATTTAGGACATTATAACTCATTTTAGGTCAACATACCCTGTCGGTAGTATAGGTTAGACCGTCAAAGTGAGGATGAGGAATGAAATATAAGTTATTCAAAGCGATAAAAGGTCGCAGGGTATATCTGACCGTTGATATGGATATATCCGTGTCAAATACAGATGCAATCAAGATAGCCGACACCTACTTCAAAGCAGGCAAGGGCAATCTGAAATGTGAGATAGGTCGCAGAATTGGCAATGATTTGTATCTTGATAGCACAGCAGGCAGATATCCAAATCCGTTAGCTGTGGAAAAGACGGATGTTTGGGTGGTTTACAGAAAGTGAGGTAAAAAATGGCAACAACAGCAGTAGCAAATCAGCAGAAACAGGAAGTAGGTATAGCAGGTTTTCTTAATATGCCTGCCGTAAGAGCAAACATTGAGTCGGTAGTAGGTAACGGAGCATCAACCTTTATATCAGGTGTCGTATCTGCCGTACAGACTAACCCGGAACTTGCAAAGTGTGACAAGGGATCAATTCTTTCGAGCGCATTACTTGGAGAGTCTTTGAAATTATCTCCGTCACCGCAGCTTGGCAACTATTATCTTGTGCCTTACAAAAACAAAAAAACAGGCGGTTCAGATGCACAGTTTCAGCTTGGCTACCGGGGAATGATTCAGTTGGCGGTCAGATCAGGACAGTACAAGAACATCGTTGCATCAGAGGTTAAAGAGGGTGAGATCGAATCATATAACCCCATTACAGAAGAGTTTGTCTTAAAGCCTTGTAACGATCCCAAGAAAAGAGCGAAGTTAAAGACAATCGGTTACTACGCTATGTTTGAATTGGTTTCCGGCTTTCGCAAGGAAATCTATTGGAGCATCGAAGATATGCAGGAACACGCTAAAAGGTATTCTGCTGGATATCGTAGTGATCTAAAGAATGGAACAGCATACACATTCTGGTCTACCAACTTTGATGGGATGGCAAAGAAAACCATGCTCCGTCAGTTACTTTCCAAATGGGGCATTATGTCAGTTGATATGCAGAAAGCGTATGCAAGTGACCAGGCGGTTATTAGAGAAGATGGAACGCCTGAATATGTAGACAACATTGTTGATCCTGTTGAAGTCAGGGATGCTGATGTTGCTACAGGCGCAAATCAGACAGAGTTTGTCGATGCAGATATAAAAGAGGTCACTACTGATGCTGACGGACAGACAAGTTTTGCGTGAGGTGAGAAATGCTGACGTTTAAGTGTATCGGCACAGGATCATCCGGGAACTGTTATATTCTCGACTATAACGGAGATATGTTGTTACTTGATTTAGGTATGGCGGTATCTAAAGTCAAGAAAGACATAGACTACAACATTATGGGGATAAAGTTTGGAATAGCATTTCATGGTCATGCTGACCACTCTAAAGCCGTAGAGGACTTCAAAAAGATGGGAGTAAGAGTATTTACACCATATCTTGATGAAAACCCAAATGCGGTGATTAGAATAAATCCATTTACCGTACAACTATTCCGACTTCCCCATAATGGAGTAGAAAACAGGGGCGGTTATATCAAGGTTGCCGATAGGCGAATGGTATATGCGTGTGATTGCGAATATGTACCTTACAGTTTCGTTACGCATCGTCTGACAGATATATTCATCGAATGTAACTATCAGGATAAATATCTGGATATGGATGCGGAGAACATAGCTCACAAAATGCAAGGGCATTGTAACCTTGATACCTGCATCGAGTTTATCAAAACAAACTTAACTGATGCACTTCAAAACGTAATCATTCTCCATATGGGTGTTGATACCTGTGATAGTCGAGAGTGTGTAGCCGAGATCAAAAAGATAGTTCCTGATAGCGTGAATGTAGATTATGCACAAGCAGGGAAAAGTTGGGAATTATAGCATCGGTAAGTGTAATGTGACACATGACATAAATAAGAGGTATACAGAAATGGCATTTAACAATGGTGCAAAATTGGCTATGTGGAGTTTTGAAGATAAAGGCAACTATGGTGTAGCCAATTTAACATATCGCAGAAAGAGCAAAGATGGTGGTTTTGTGACATATGGTCACAAGTTCTGTAACATATATGACCTTGCATACGAAGAGTTAAAGAATGTGACAATTCCAGAGGATGGTCATGTTGAGATACAGATTGCCAATGAGCCTTATACCCGGACTGTTAACAACAAGTCATTTGATCAGAATCCGATAGAGGTTGATGCACGATACAACAAGGAACAAGGCAGACAAGAGTTTTGGATAAAGATATTCAAGGCATCTGTTATTAAGTCTGTGGAGAAGAAAGCACAGACCGAGGAAGAAAAACCACCATTTAACGCAGAAAATACGGAATCCGTGGCACAGAATGTGACACCTGTTGAAACACCGTCACAAAATGGTTTTATTGGTCTTGATTTTCTTAACATTCCTGATGGTTTTGGCGGTGCAGAATTGCCATTTAAGTAAGAGGTACGATTATGGAAACAGCAAGAAAAAGATACACATTCGGATATAAGAATGATGTAGCACGATTGCATATCAAGAATCCGCAATCTATCGTATCAATTCCTGCTTTTGTGTGCTGACAGTTGTTTGAAAAATGGTCTGTATTAGGAATTGAGACAGACATAATCACTCTATCCGTAGATGAATCTGAAATCAAAATATCACCTGCATCTATCAGTTCTAACGAGACTTTTGTTTTATGCACTAATGGAACGGGTGCAGGTCGCAAGGTGACTTTGCCGTTGTATTTGGTTGAGAAGTACAAGCTGCAAAACGGCTATTACCGCATAAGAGTTGGCAAAGACGGAGCGTTGGAAATCAATCTTAAAGAGAGGGTTGGATGATGTTGAAAGAGGGAGATAAAGCAATCGTTAAAAACGATAACGGAAGATTCTTTAAGGGTTGCCGTGTAGTAGTGAAACTGAATATGTCAGAGAAAGCCAAGAAGTACGGTGACAAAAAGCCTATATACGTTCAGACAGAGAATGGTCAATGTTGCGGTTGGTATGCGGAAGATGATTTGGAGAAGATAGATGAAGTGTGAATTATACAACGATTCAATGCAAAATTGGAAGAAATATCCGATTCAGAAAGCACAGTTAATCATAGCAGATGTGCCATACAACGTAGGTAATAACTTCTATGGGAGCAATCCTATGTGGTATGTCGGCGGTGACAATAAAAACGGTGAAAGCAAATTAGCAGGCAAGGCGGCATTTGCAAGCGATTACAACTTTAATCTGTATGAGTATTTCCATTTCTGCTCACAGTTGATGAGGAAAGAACCGAACAGGGGGGGGTGAAAGAGGTAAATCTTCGGATGCTCCGTGTATGATCGTGTTTTGCTCTTTTGAGCAGATAAATACGTTAATCAAAGCAGCCGAGAAACACGGATTTACTCACAACATTCCGTTGATATTTGTTAAGAATTATTCTCCGCAGGTGCTTAAAGCAAATATGCGAATAGTAGGAGCAACGGAATATGCCATTTTGTTTTACCGTTCGTATCTTCCGAAGTTCAACAATAACGGCAAGATGATATTTAATTGGTTTACTTGGGAACAGGACAAAGATATACCTAAAATCCATCCGGCACAAAAGCCTGTATCTGTTATCAAACGGCTTATTGAGATATTTACAGACGAGGGCGATGTAGTTATTGATCCTTGTTTCGGAAGTGGATCAACTGCAAGAGCCTGTATGGAACTAAAAAGGAACTTCTACGGATTCGAGATAAACAAGGAATTTTACAAAAAAGCATCCGAGCAGATGACGAATTTTGATTATATGGATGATTGCAAGCAAATTGAGGGGCAGATGAAACTTTCGGATTTTTTAGGAGTGTAGTTATGGCTAAATACAATCCAAGACAAAGATATGCGATAGAGCAAAAAAACAAGCAGAGACTTCTTGAACTGAATCCTGATCTTGATAACGAAAGTGGTATTTACTTTCTGACGAGAACAGATGAAAACGGCATATCTTTTTTTTACATCGGTCAGGCAAAGCGTTTGTTGACCAGACTTGCACAACACCTTGTAGGCTATCAACACATAGACAGATCGCTTGTTAAACGTGGCTTGTATGACGAAAATGATAACCCTTACGGATGGAAAGTTGGTTTTCTGCATTATCCCGAATCCAAACTTGATGAAATGGAACGCTATTGGATTTTGGAATACACAAAGCAAGGGTATCAGGCAAGGTACAACAAAACCGCAGGCGGTCAAGATGCAGGCAAAGAGAAAATCAATGATTACAAGCCTGCCAAGGGCTATTATGACGGACTTGCACAAGGCAGAAAGAACCTTGCAAGGGAACTAAAGTCGATCATCGACAAACATCTACTTGTGATGTTGAAGCCGGACAAAGCAGCTAACAAGACAAGCCAAAAGATGCTTGATAAGTTCTGGGATTTGCTGAATACGGATGAAAGTGAGGTAAACGATAAATAGTGGGCGATAGACGTATGTTTTCAAAAGCGATAACGGATAGTGATGCGTTTCTTGATATGCCGTTATCAACACAGGCTTTATACTTTCACCTGTCAATGAAAGCAGATGATGATGGATTTGTAAACAATCCTAAACGTATACAGAGGCTTATAGGTGCATCAGATGATGATTTTAAGTTGCTTATAGCAAAGAGTTTCATCTTGACGTTTGAATCCGGGGTTATCGTTATCAAGCATTGGCGAATAAATAATTGGATTCGTGCTGACAGAAAAATAGGTACTACATACACCGAAGAATTAGATATGTTACGCATTAAAGATAACGGTGCTTATAGCCTTGAAACCCTTGAAAATAGGGAAGTGCAACCAAGTGACAACCAAATGCCAACCAAATGCCAACCAAGTGACAACCCAATTAAGTCAATTTTATTAGTTGATAATAATAACTATAACCCTTTAGAAGAAGTAAAACCTATTAAAGAAAGTAAATCTAATAAAAAGAATATATCTATAGATATATATAAGTTATTAGATGATACAGATATGGATGAAGAGGTTAAAGAGAAGATCAGGGAATGGTTGACTTATAAGACCGAGAGAAAAGAGGGATATAAGCCACAGGGATTTAAGAGTTTACTGTCAGTGGTTAAGAAACAGATTGATAAGTATGGTATCAATGCGGTATGTGATGTTATCGACTTATCAATGTCAAATGGATGGCAGGGCATCCTCTGGAAGAGACTCGAAGAGAACAAACCGAGAGAGAGTGCATATATGCAGGCGATAAAAGACAGAGTAAACGTAGTTGATAGTTGGACGTAAGGAGAAATGATGAAAGTAAAAAAGATTGTTAAAAGATGTTTACCACAAACTCATATTGCGATATTTGACGAGTTTGGTGGATTTAAGGATTTTAATTACAAAGCAGAGATACCTGCATCTATTCAAGAAATGAAAGTAATTCAAGTGAGTGTTGAACAATTTGATTATCGGTATATGCCATCGTTAGTGATAGTTGTTAAGGGAATAATAAAGGGATGATTGTATGACGAAAGAAGAATTTAAGCAGATAGTTAAAGGCTTAAAGTCAATTTATGCTGAACCAAAGTTTATAGCTGACCAAGACGCATTTGATATGTGGTTTGCACTTCTTAAAGACCTTGACTATGAGATTGCATCAATGGCGACCAAGGCATATATGCAAAGTGAGACATTTCCACCAACGCCTGCGGATATACGCAGATACGCATACAAGGTGACAAATCCTGTTACGGAAGATATGTCAGAAATTGAAGCGTGGGGATTGGTCAGGAAAGCACTGAATAATGGATATTACGGGGCAGAGACAGAATTTGAGAAATTACCGCCACTGATTCAGGAAACATTAGGGAATCCTGCAAGGCTTCGGGAAATGTCACAGTTGGACGTGTCAGAGGTTGAAACGGTCGAACAAAGCCACTTTGTTAGGAACTACCGAGCAAAACTTGAATCACATCGTAAGAACGGACAGTTAGACAAGGGATTGCAGGCATCAATCAATCAGATTCGTCAAGAAAACACGCCGAAGATTGAGATATCAGTAGACGCATCAACCATGATTGAAGATTCAGAGAAAGAAGATATGGGAATCCCTGATAACGTAGAGCAAGTGTTGGCAGGCTTTCATAAAGGGTTTTATCAGACGATTTAAGGCACGTTTCTTTTTTAGCCTATCAAGTTTACGAGCGTGAACCAAAAATTTGATACAGAGGACGTGAGACTCATTAGAGAGGTATATACGAATGGCAAAGATAGACAAGGTATCGCTTGATGAAGTTTTAGAACGTGGACGGATCACAGGAGAAGATAAGGAAATACCGATTTACTGTCCACGAGTGACACATACCGTAGAGATTGACGGCAGAAAAGAGAAAAAGACTTATTTCGACATAACAGATGCGTTTCTTGATTTTGAAGAGGGCAAGGTTATGGGCAGAATTTGGAAGTTTGGAAAGGAGAAGCCGAGGAATGATTACTTATAATCAGATTTTACAAGGAGATTGCCTTGAAGTTCTAAAGACACTTCCTGACGGATCAATAGATTGTTGCATAACAAGCCCACCGTATTATGGATTGCGTGATTATGGTACAGGAACTTGGGTAGGTGGCGATCCTAATTGTCCTCATAGAAGATTGAGCAAGTATTCAGAGAAAACTATAACAGGACACGCACAGGATGAATTAGCAGGAAATGTGGGGGATGCTATATATCATTCAACCTGTCCTTTATGTGGAGCAATTAGGGTAGACAAACAAATAGGACTTGAAGATACGCCAGAGGAATATATTGCAAAACTGACAGAGGTATTTCACGAAGTAAAAAGAGTGCTTAAAGATGATGGCACGTTATGGCTGAATATCGGTGACAGTTATTGGGGTAGTGGTAGTAGAGGTTTTGATTTTACAGGTAAATTTTCCGAAGCAAGCAAATTGCAGTCCAATAGTCAAGGCACAATCAATCTATCGAATTTACCGAAATTAGTTGGAAATGTAGGCGATTATAAAAATAAAGACATTATTGGAATACCGTGGATGCTTGCATTTGCTCTTCGTAAAGATGGATGGTATTTGAGACAGGACATAATATGGCATAAACCGAATCCAATGCCCGAATCTGTAAAGGATAGATGTGTTAAATCACACGAATATATATTTTTGCTGTCAAAGAAACCACATTACTATTTTGACTATGAAGCTATACAAGAAGATGCGATTTGCAAAAATGATAAAAGGGGGGGCGAAGGAAGGATTGAATATGATGGGAAAAGAAATCAAGGTACGGACAATAAAGCGCAAGTATCATTTGTAACGATTGTGGAAAAACGTAACAAAAGGGATGTATGGAGTATTTCACCAAAACCTGTAAGAGAAGCACATTTTGCTACTTTCCCAGAAGATTTAATTAAGCCTTGTATACTTGCAGGCACACGAAGAGACGGAGTTGTGCTTGATCCCTTTTTTGGAAGTGGAACAACAGGAAGAGTTGCAGAATCATTAAACAGAAGATATTTGGGAATTGAACTAAATCCCGAATATATCAAGATAGCAAAGAAGCGAACTGATAATGTTCAAATGTCATTACAAGGATTTATGTAAAGGTGAAAGGTATGAAATGCCCATATTGCGGAAGTGAAAACAATAGCACAAACGGATTCCACAAGAAAGAATTACGCAGAGGACGAGTAAGACGGTGGCGCAGGTGTCTCGATTGTGGCGAGAAGTTCACAACGATTGAGTTCTATGTACCTGACGATATTATGCGACACAAGAAAGAAAATCACGAAAAGGAGATAAAGGCATGACAAAAGAGGATAGAAAAAGAGAGAGATTCAATAAACCGCATATTCAAG
>Ga0247610_10007306_pt1 | contig 11369 bp, 6 predicted proteins | sample 174DNAGHGhighgp2_FD_193483 | JGI IMG/M metagenome (GOLD analysis project Ga0247610, IMG submission 193483) | Sheep rumen microbial communities from Palmerston North, Manawatu-Wanganui, New Zealand - 1742 DNA GHGhigh gp2 | ecosystem: Host-associated > Mammals > Digestive system > Stomach > Rumen ...
TCCGGAAGGCCGCACTCCTGCGAGATCCAGTCGATGAGTTCCGGACTCTCAAAACTCTCGTCGATCAGTTCGGCATAGCGGGAAATATAGTAGCACAGTTCTTCGATACAGTGGATACGGATATTTACGCCTCCGAGCAGAAACGGACGCGTAGCACTCCTTCCCACACATTCGTAAAAGTTTCCCTTAGACATAAAACGTGTGCTCCCATGCATATCCGGACGGCTGGAAAAACTCCCCGAATCCCAGGTCCGTAACCTTCAGTTCCGCCTTCGTCTCCGACGTCATGCGGATCTCGATCTTCAGTCTCGTCGCACGCAGCCCGCGCAGCGGAAGGCCGTCGAGATAGACCGTGACCATCCTTGCTTCTTTTCCGTCAAGCGGCGTGATGAGCAGTTCGATCCGGTCCGTATTATCGGAGATCAGCTCGCATTCCCTGCGGCAGTCATACCAGTTGTTTCCCGCATCGATCAGCGGAAGATACCCCTCTTCCCCGGAGCGGATCACCTGAATTCCGATGTTCGCCTTGAGTTTATCCTTCCCAAGGAAAACGATCTTCTCCTCCTCCTTCGCAGACTCCGACATCCGCTCCAGTGCCCCGTAGCAGGCTCCCTGGCTGAACAGATTGTTTCCCCGGAACACCCGGCTGTTCTTACAGATATAAGCCAGCGACTCCTCGTACCAGCCTCCGTCAAATCCGTCTCCCAGCAGAAACGTTGCCGATACCACATGGCCTTCGATCAGGGAATACAGACGCCCTTTCAGTTCATGATCCTTCTGCTGTGCCCGGATCTTTACCTGCTCTCCCGACGTAAGATCTTCCGGCAGAAAATCCTCAAAATGCTTCTGCGTCAGCAGCATCACATGCGGTGTGCTGTGAAAGTTCTCCCGAAAGAGCATGCAGTCCATCCCTTCCGGCGTCAGATCACAGATCAGCATCTCCTGTGAAGTCAGGTCCCTGGACTGGTTTTTGATATAATGAAACGCGCTCTCGGCATGGGACTGGAAAAAGACTCGCTCCTTTTTCAGCCGCAGGATCCTGACGATATCCGAAAGCACTGCGATCATTCGTTCATCCGGATTTGCCACGCTGATCACGATCGCGGCAACTTTTTCCAGCGGCACCGCCGTCAGGAGCCGACCGAGGCACTTTCGCAGAAACAGAGCCAGCAGATCCGTCGGATCATATTCCGTCCCGTCGACCGTGATCGCCCGTCCGCTGCGCGCACGGGAGATCAGCGAATCTACCAGGATCCCGTCCTGCGACTTTTCCAGCGCCACGGCTTCCACGCCGTAGGTCCATGCATTCTCCGCATAACGCTTTGCCAGCACCGTCGGGATGCAGAGCCTCTCCTCTCCGGCTGCCGCACGCATGGTCTGGGGCGTTTCTCCGCCCACGGCAAAACTGAGCTGTGAATAGGTATCCGTCAGATCGATACCGATCGCAACTTTTTCACGACCGCCGTTTATGAACGCATCCTTCAGTCCCAGCGCCACTCAGACTCCTCCTTCATCCTGCAAAAACAGATGGTCTGCCAGATAACTCTTCCGCTCATACTCCTCGGACAGTTTCCGGTACGTAACGTCATCATGCATCTCATACGCTACCGCAATGTGGTTGATCAGACCGAAACGGTCTTCCTCCCGCTGTTTCTGCGTATATTCCAGGATCGAGGAACGGGTCAGCTTCTCCTGCCGGCCATCCTCTTCCGTGATATAGTAATGGATCCGCTCCCCGAAGAAAAGCAGGAACGCCCTGACAAAAATCCCGCCGTAGACATGAACCATCTCCTCCCGCCGGTATTCCGTCCGCTCCTGTTCCTCCTGTTCAAAGACATAGTGCAGGATCACGCGGCTGTCTTTCGCCCCGCGGTATTCGATAAAACTTAAACCTGCCCGTATACGGCACTTCGGATCGAGATCCGCAAAAGCCGTAAAGAACGGAAGAAAGATCTCCTCCTCCCGCATCCTTGCAAGATACTGCAACACCGTCTCTTCCGCCACCGCATCCGGTGTTCCCTTTTCGATCCTCTGCGCCGCCGCCTTCAGCCAGGCGAGGATGCAGACCGTGAGGAGATGCTCTCCGAGGCGTTCCAGGTAGACGACTCTGTCAAAAACCGTCTCCGGGATCTCCTCCTGACGCACCAGATAATCGTAGGAAAGCCGTGCCAGATACGCCTGTTCCAGTTCCGTATTCATGTTACGGTCAGCGTGTTCCAGATAGATATCCGTTTTTTCCTTCATCTGTGCACCGGTAAAGAGCACCTGCAGCATCATATGCTCCACCAGAGGCCCGGCATCCAGTCCGAAGGAATCCGTAGCACGCCAGAGTTCTTTCAGATCCTTCAGCAGCCCTTCCCCGTACTTCAGAAGGTAACGAAGTGTCTCTTCATCATATTTCCCCTGCCGCAGTATCCCCCAGCAGACTTTCACAAGTTCCGGGGCATATGCCATATCGTTATGCGCAAGCAGGCGGTCACAGAGCCGTACCAGGATTTTGATATCGATCCCTTCGATCCCGCACTCCAGGATCCAGCGGTACGCATCATCATACAGTCCGCGCGCCACCATGATGCGCACACAGCTTTCCCGGTCACGCCGCTCCAGCATCTGCGGTTTTAAATGTGCGAGAAGCTCATCCAGGGGAGAGATCCGGTCTTCATCAAAATAGTATTCGATCAGAGACAGGCGGAGCCGCAGGCGGTATGCCGCATTCAGTTCCGGCTGGGACGCCAGCCATGCGATCGCATCCGCGTTTTCTCCGCTGACATTCGGTACATCCCCGGCCGCCTCCGCCAGGCTGAGCACCGGCCCGACATAATAGCCGCCCTTCAGGATCCGCTCCGGATCGATCTTTTCTTTCAGCATGCTCTCATAAGTATACAGGGATTCCTCCGTATAACGGTTTCCCTCTTCGTCCTCGAGCAGGAGCGTGCTCATATCGGAATAATGCTGTACATAAGCCACACGGTCCCGGATCGGGCAGACCGTCTCGTTCTCCATATGTTCCGCGACGATGATGACGTTGCGGAAGCGGTCCGAGTTCACCTTGATCCTTTCCGAGAAAAGGAGATCGGTATAGCAGTCCCTCGCATTCGGCTCATTGATCCTGTGATAACCGAGCTTCCGGTACAGATACGCCAGATTCGTGTCGATCCTCCCCCGGAGCAGCTGGTCCATGGCAAACGAATCGATCTGCGGCAGGTACTGTTCGTAGATCTCACGGTATTCCCCCTGATGCCGTACCACGTTGGCATAGAGGAAAGCAAGCCGGCTCGTATCCAGACCCGAACGGTACGCGAAGTACATGAGTACGATCCGCGGCAGCGTCCCCCGATAGGAAAGATCCGCCGACATGATATAATATTCATACAATTTCGGCAGACGGAGCTCCCGCTCTACCGCCAGTGCATACCACTTGAAATACTCCGTCCCGATACAGTTCCCGCGCATCAGCACCTGTGCCATGGCTTCCACGGTCTCGGTGTCTGCACCTTCGTCAAAGCAGCGGCTTAAGATCTCACAGATCTCTCTGCTGTACTCTCCCACCTGACCGACGATAAAGGAGAAACGCCGGCGGATCTCACTGCTCAAGATCCCCTGCCGGATCGCAAAGGTGATCAATGCGATCTCATAATCATCCACCGTCTCCATCAGACGGACATTATCCGTCAGGATCCGCACTCCTTCCAAAAACATCACCGGAGATACGTTTCCGTATTCATACTGTTTTTTCAGAAGCCGCCAGCACTTCTTCTCGTTGTGTGCATAGCTGCCGTCCATATATAAAAGCATCCAGGCATAGCGCCAGTTGGCCTCATCCCGCTCCAGAAACTCCTGGATCCGGATGGCATAGGATGCCGTCTTTTCCGCATCATGTTCGATCAGACTCTGCAGATACAGTCCGTAGGCATAGATCTCGGATTCCTCTTCCCCGATCATCTCCCGGACCTGATCCAGCAACAGTCCCGCTTCTTCCGTTTTTTTCGCCGTCAGCAGAAGCTGCACCTGGTACAGCCGAAGATCCGCACGGTCCGGTGATTCCTCGATCAGCGGATCCAGGATCTTTCCGCACTGGGCGATCCATTCCTGTTTGGTTTTTCTTCCCGTCCGGTAATCCAGATAAAGCCGCATCAGACGGCAGAGAAGATGCCTCTCTTCATCGCGGTATCGCCGCACCGGCACTTTGACCCGTACCGGGATCCGTATCGTCTGCATGGCGTCACCGACTACGATCTCTCCGTCATTGTCCCCGAGACACAAACGATCCCGCAGGATCGTATAGGAAAGCTGCGCCACATTGCCGGAGAAATCCTCCTCCGTCAGCTCCTCTTTCGACAGTTCCAGAAAATCGCCGGCCGCGCTGACCTGAAGCTGCGTATATCCCCATCCTTCCCGAACGATCCGGATATGTGCACTGTAATTCTTCGGCGGAAGCTCCAGCTCCACTTCCGGCACATCCGCCTGATAGGAAGGTCTGGTCTTCTTATGCGTGACCTGCAGAAAGTTTTCCATGTTGCGCATATTCCCGCGCACCGCGCTGTAGCCCCGGTACGCTGTCATATACTGACTGTCGCTGCCGCTCAGCACTTCGGAAAACCGGTTCGAATAAAAGAAATCCGCCGCCTCGTTCCAGTCGGCTTTGGCAAGATTTGCGAAATGGAACAGATTACGGAGCTCGCCCATACTGCTGACCGCATGGTCTTCCGCAAGAACGATCCGGTACGGGAGTTCGTACTCTCCGTGATCCGATACGATCTGCAGATTCCCGCTCACATCAGAACCGCAGGTCATCCCGCGGCTGTCCACCGTATAGCGGATCTCCATCTGCGTTCCCGAAAACTCTTTGGTGTCGATGATCATGCGCAGGTCATGCGAGTAGACATATCCGAAAGCCGCATCCGGCGCATAAATGTCGAATGTTCCATGGATCTGACGATCCGGCACCGTCTCACAGAGGATCTCTTCACACGAAAAAGAGAGGGAGCCCGTCTCTTCGGTGAAATCGTGCTCCCCTCTTAATATCCTGCCTATGATCTGACGCATGCCGTTATCCATCTTTTACAGACAACACATCTCCTTTGTACAGATCCTTTCATTTGCAGATCAATAGATCATGTTTTCGAGATCCATATCGATCGCTTCGTTCGTAACATCCTTCGGAACCTTAACGGTCGTATCGTTGATATCGTTGAAGGTCATGTCGATGCTGAACGAAGAGAACTCGACGCTCTCAACCTCAACACCCCACTCGTCCTGGGGATCAACGCCCGCAAGATCGCAGAACTCTTCAAAGAGCGTCTGCAGATCGGACTCCGTGAAGTCAACCACGATACGGCGGCAATATCCGTCGGACTTGGATGCATAGATCGTAAGATCCATGTTGATGTACTTCATAAGATCATATACATCGTCAATGCTCAGATCCGCATCATCCAGCTCCTCTTCCAGCTTGTCTTCCGACATCTCATTTGCATAATCATAGATGATCTCATAGACTTCCTTAAACGCATCCAGACCTGTGTTCAGCTTCAGCACGTAACACTCGTCTCCGTCAACCTTCTCGGTCTCCTTCTGAAGCTCCGCCTGATCCAGAACCTTACGGACTGCCTTCTCGAGATCCTTGCGGACATCCTCGTCAAGCATCGCCTCCTCGACTTCCTGTACACTGTGGACCCAGGTGTCGCTGTCCGGATTCAGGGCGTATACCTCTACCTCGTCCCCGTCCATGATGCTGTAGAACTCGGTCTCGATCGGCATTTTTCCGGTAACAGGGATGTTAACGTTCATATCCACATAACCGTATACGCTCGCCTCTTCATCGGAAGCAGACTCAACGTTCATGTCATACTCACCGCTTGCCGTGATCTTGAAATCAACCCCGGACATCCCGAGTTTGAAGCCGAAATCCACATCCGATACGCTGCTGAAAGACTCCATCTCCTGATCCTGCATCTTGTCGAGGATCTTTTCCGTCGTCATCCCGCAACCCGTGGTCGCAAGGAAAGCGCTGCCGGCAAGAACGAGCACTCCCATCTTTGCTGCATTTTTCTTCATAATTTTCTCTCCCTCCTTCGATACTAAAGGAATCCTTTGATTCCGCAACATCCCTATTATCATATTTTGCAAGCGGATTGTCAAGTATAACTATATATAGTATAATTACCCCGCTATGAAAAAAGATTATGAAGAGATCCTGAATGACGGCTGGGCCGACGATGTGATCCTGGAAGCGGACCGCACATCACAGTCCGGGGCGGAGCAGTACGAAGACTCCATGGTTCCGGATGTCCCGTCAGCGGCAGCACCCGTCTCCGCACCCGTAAAGAAACACCGGTTCCGCACGTTTCTCATTGTCTGGATCCTCTTTCTGACCCTGGCCGCCTTCGGGGCGCTCTTTCTCCTTCGCGGCTATATTTCGGAATATCAGTCCGCCGGTGAAGCGGCCGATCCGGACCGTTGTGCCTCCGAACTCCTGGTGTACTTTCGCACCCCCGATATCGATGCCCTGATGAATATGATCACCTCTTTCCCGGACCGGGAAGAGTTTTCCACCGACGAGGCAAAGCGGGATACCCTGTATGAGCTGCTCCGTTACCGGCAGATCAGTTATATCCACGCGGATGATTCAACGGAGGATACCCCTGCATATTTCATCTTCGCAGATGACGTGATCGTCGCAAAAGCCGTCTATCGAAAAAAACCGCAGGCTTCAGAGCCATACGGTTTTCCTCAGTGGTATCTCTCGGAACTGGAGCTCTATCTTCCCGCACCGGAAGACCCGTGATCTTATCGTTTCTTCCTATACCAGAAGACCCATGATCTTGTTGGTCCTTGCGACGAACCTCGTCATCGACTCCGGATCGAGCGGTCCGTTCTGGATCAGCGCCAGATCATAAAGCTGCTCGCAGAGCAGATCCACATTCTCACCCGACTTATCGGTCAGGATCTTCTGAACCAGTTTATTGTTGGCATTCAGCACCAGCGTCATTCCTTCCCTGCTCTGTCCGCCGCCCAGGTTCAGTCCCTGCATCGAATACATCTTCATCATATCCTGCATCCGTCTCGTTTCTTCGGATACCGTGATCATCGAAGAGATGTCCTTATTCTTCAGACGTTCTACCTTGACCGTAATGTTGTCCTTCTTGATCGCCTTCTTGAAGATCTTCGAAAGCTCCTCGGTCTGTGCATCCAGCTCTTCCTGCTGCTTTTTCGAGTTCTTTGCCCGCAGATCATCCGTAAGATCCGCATCGATACGCATAAACTTCACGCCCTCGTTCTTGGACTCCAGCTGCGTGATGAACGGCTGGTCGATCTGGTCCTTCAGGATGACGGCAGACTTCTTCGCCTTCTTAAAGAGATTGATGTACTGGCTCTGCTGCTGCTCGTCGGTGACATAGTAGATCGTCTTTTCTTTCTTCTCTTCGGAATCTTCACCTTCCGCCTTGTCTTCGGAAGCAGCGCCGTCCTCTACGACTTCCGCTTCCACCTTGTTGCCGTCGGCATCCGTCGCATTTTCGCCCTCTTTCTTCTCACCGTCCTCTTCATCGACGGTATCGATGGGCTTCACCTCCAGACACTCCGGCAGGCTCATGTACTTCCCGTCGAGGTCCTTGAAAAGGATGTAATCCGTCATCTTCTCGCAGAACTTGTCATCCTTAAGGCAGCCGTACTTGATGAACGGGCTGATATCATCCCAGTATTTCTCATACTCCTCACGCTCCGTCTTGCACATACCGGCAAGCTTGTCAGCGACCTTCTTGGAGATGTAATCCGAGATCTTCTTGACGAAGCCGTCGTTCTGCAGCGCAGAACGGGATACGTTTAACGGCAGATCCGGGCAGTCGATGACACCCTTTAAGAGCATCAGGTACTCGGGGATGACTTCCTTAATGTTATCCGCGATGAATACCTGGTTGTTATAAAGCTTGATCACACCCTCGATCGACTCGAACTCGATGTTGATCTTCGGGAAGTACAGAATGCCCTTTAAATTGAAAGGATAATCCATGTTCAGATGGATCCAGAAGAGCGGCTCCTTGTAATCATGGAAGACCTTGCGGTAAAACTCCAGATATTCCTCCTTCGTGCAGTCATTCGGATGCTTTGCCCAGAGCGGCGTCGTATCATTGACCGGCACCGGACGCTTTTTGATCTTCAGGCGCGTCTTCGGCTCTTCCTTGTCCCCGTCCTTTTTCTCCGGATGGATCTCCTCGATCACAACATCGGTATCGATTTTCTGATCCTCATCGATCGTCTCGGTCAGTTCCTCCCCTTTCTTCTCAAGGAAGATCTCATACGGCATAAAGGAGCAATACTTCTTCAGGACTTCCTCCGCCTCGTACTTGTTACAGAATTTCAGGGCATCCTCCGTAACATGCAGGATGATCTCGGTACCGACTTCCTTGCGGTCGCTGTCCTCCATCGTATATTCCGTACCGCCGTCGCAGGTCCAGTGGACCGCCGTCGCCCCTTCCTTATAGGAAAGCGTATTGATCTCCACCTCATCGGATACCATGAATGCCGAATAAAAACCAAGACCGAAATGACCGATGATCTGGTCCTCGTTCGCTTTATCCTTGTATTTCTCGATGAAATCGGTCGCTCCTGAGAAAGCGATCTGCGTGATATACTCCTCGACCTCGTCCGCCGTCATGCCGAGACCGTTATCCGTGATCTTTATGGTCTTGTCCTCCGGGCTGACCTCGACGGAAATCTTTCCTTTAAATCCCTCCGGCAGAGTATATTCCCCCATCATATCCAGCTTTTTCAGCTTCGTGATCGCGTCGCAGCCGTTGCTGATCAGCTCACGGTAAAAGATATCGTGATCGCTGTAGAGCCACTTCTTGATGATCGGAAAGATGTTCTCACTGTTAATGGACAGTGTTCCCTGTTTGTTTGCCATGATAATGCGCACTTCCTTTCTGAAAACGAATGATTTCGGCATGTTTCACACACCTATTTCAGTATAAGTCGCCCCTGTGCAAAAGTCAAGAAAAAATTAGCACTCATTTTGAATGAGTGCTAATAATTCATTCATGTATTTTACTGATCCGGGTCAATACTGAACATAAAGCTCATCATACGCGGTGATGCGATCCCACGGAGTTACTGCATAATCATCCTCTACTGCCGGCATCATCATCATTCCGTCACCGCGTGATGTTCCCTCCATCAGGACGTATACGGTACTCCCGTCGATCCAGACCAGATACTCTCCGGTTGCTCCGCCGTCCCGGATCGGATACTCGTCCTCGATCTCCGCAAAATCATTAACCCCCAGAATGTCGGCCACTGCTCTTGTGAAGCTGCTGTCATCTGCATCCCACATGCTCAGATACGTCCAGTGATCATAATCTTCCGGATCAAAACCACCCGAGGCCATCACATCCGGATCACAGAGAGCCGTCTTGATCGCCACCGCGATCGAGTCCGCATTCTGCAGTGAGGAAGCGGAATTCGCTTTTTGTGTATACTTAATCATCTGCGGTGCGATCGCCCCGATAACAAACGCGATCGATCCGCTGTTTACCAGCTTCGGCGCCAGTGGCAGATATCCCAGTGCCTTCACCGCATCTGCCCCGCCGTAATCCGCAAGATCATCATCCTCAAAATAGCTGAGATTTCCGATCCCGTTCTCTACTCCGTCCAGCGCATCCTCCAGGTCTTCTCTCGCCTCTTTCGGAATGCCCAGCGTCTTTGCGGCATCCGCGATGAAATCAAAATCGCATCTCTCCGCATACTCAAGGAGATCGCCGATCTTATGCAGCGTGACCACATCGTTATCCCCCGGGATCGCGGGTTTTCCCGCATCCGTGATCTCCTGCGCGACCCGCAGTGACGCATACTCCTTTCCTTTCTGGGTCACGGTAAAGTCCAGCTTTGCTTTCGCCGGAGTAATATCCGCCGCGATCCGGAAAGACACATCCTCCAGTTCGTCTTCCAGGCCGTATTCTTCCGCATACTCCTCCAGATATTCTCCGAGATCCACCACCAGTGTCCCTTTCACCTCTCCGCGGGCCCAGTGGTCCAGATTCATATTTTCCACGCGGAATGCGAATTCGACATCCTGCATCTCTACGCTGTAATCCGCCGTGATCCCCTTCCGGGTCTTTGTTCCCTCGCCTTCGATGCGGAGTTCTTCCTCATCATCGATACTGATAAAAGCCTCAAACCCGTAGTTCTTTCCCTTTTGCGCACTGAGTACGGAGATCAGCGTTTCCACATCGTTTCCGTCTTCATAGTTTAACTCCGCACCGATGATCTCACCCTTTCCGGAAACATAGATCGTGATCCCGATCTCTTCGTCAAAAGAGATATCCTCTGCCGCATCCAGCGCATCGTCTATGGCATCCTCATACATCTCATCGAGATCCATATCCGTTTCCGGCATAAAATCAAGCTCCGACATTGCAAAGACGATCTCTTTGAGTTCCTCGTCATCCGCCATTTCTTTAAACACCGCCGTTACAATATCCGCAAACAGCTCGTCATCCAGCGTAAGGGAAAGGGAAACGCACTTCTGCTTTACGCCGCAGGCTTCGATCTTTGTATCCGTTTCCTTTACTCCGCGGATCTCGGCTACCGCGACCGCAAGATAACGTTTCATGATGCTCTGCAGTTCTTTCGGTGCGGGAAGTACTCCCTCGAGTTCCTCGACCGCCTCCGCGAACTTATCCACTTCTTTGATCTCGCTGCGGCTTAAATAGTCGCTCAGGTCGATCGCAAAATACTCTTCGTTACACTCCGGCACCCTGCCGTAAAACATATGTGAATCGGAATCATACAGCGTCTCCACCGTAGCCAGCGCATCACCCCCGGCCCGGACCGCGCCGCTGATCGCGACCAGGTTTCCCCTGCCCTCGATCGTCCACTCTGCCTCCAGACTGCTGATCCCGTCCAGTTTCAGGGCCTCATCCATACTCTCCTCAGCAAGATCCTCGGCTTCATCCACGGCGTCCTCGGACAGTTCGACCGAGACCGTAGTCTTCACCTTCCGGTCCGGTTTCCGCTGAAAAGCATAGTACTCGGCAAGTTCTTCGGAATGATCGAAATTACTTTTCACGATATACTTCGCGTAGTCATCCGACGACAGGAACAAACGCAGGGCGGTGTTTTTTACGGCCGCAAAGTTCAGCGCGGCCAACGCCACCAAAACAGCCACTGCCGCCAGCACGCACACAAGCACGACCGGAAACCTCTTCTTTGCCGGCTGCACCGGAGCCTGCATCGGCGGCTGTACCGGCACCTCCTGCGTTTCCTGCGCAGCCTCAGTCCCGGTTGCCGTCCCCGTTTCGGCAGTTTCGTTTACAATTGCCATTTTTCTACCTCCCGTTTTTCATATCATAGTTCGATCCGGTCGCAGTCTT
>Ga0247610_10007309_pt1 | contig 11366 bp, 8 predicted proteins | sample 174DNAGHGhighgp2_FD_193483 | JGI IMG/M metagenome (GOLD analysis project Ga0247610, IMG submission 193483) | Sheep rumen microbial communities from Palmerston North, Manawatu-Wanganui, New Zealand - 1742 DNA GHGhigh gp2 | ecosystem: Host-associated > Mammals > Digestive system > Stomach > Rumen ...
AAGGACTACTACATCGAGTGGACCTACACCTATATGAAGGATACCTATACGTGTAAGTACACCATGGACAAGACGCTCACCATCACCAAGCAGTCGTCTTCCACCTCCTCCAGCCGCTCGCGCTCCCGCTCCGCCCGCTCAAAAAATTATCGACGAAGATAAAAACGTCCAAAATACCAGATACCTCCCGTTTTCTTCCGAAACGCCTTTGTTTAAAGGGGTTTCAAGCATTTTAGGGAGGTATCGTCCAATAAACGCAATATTCATATATTTCTGCAAATTCTGATAATCATTCCTTAATAAACCCTGCTGGATTGCATAACCATACATAATCTGCAAGAATATGCAATCACCAAAAACGCTCCGACTTTAGACGGAGTAAAGTGGGACTTTAGTCGGAGTAAACCCCTACTTTACTCCGGGCAAAGTTCGCCCCTCTTCCGTCCTCTCTGAAACTGCATATATATCCAAAAATATCTATCTTTCTTGGATAGTATTGAAGTATATGCGAACGTTTGGAACGAAAATCTGTTTTAAATCTTATTAAATGATATAGGGATGGGCGACGTAGTTCCACATGGCGCTACGAACGTCGATCATGTATTTCAGGTTATGGAAATTGTCGATCACCCAACGACCGTCTTCATAGACGAGATCTACGCGTGCCGGGGTATAAGTATCATCCTCGTAGACAGTAAAGGTAACGGAGGCGCGCTTCACAGGACTGAGCAGGTCGACATATTCAACCTCAAACTCATCGAAAGAGGGAAGCGTACCGGAATAGCGTGTCATCGACCAATGATCAATCTCAAAGAAGAGTGTTCCTGTCTGCTCTTCCTTATAACGGACCGTCATCAGCAAATTGTTCCATGACTTTGAACAGAACACCTTGTCGAACAGTTCATTCTCATAGGAGCCTCCACGAATCATATACTCTGCCCTGAGCAAGCGGTAGATGTTCTTAACCTGATTGAGAACAACGCCACGTTCCGCCTCCTCACTCATCTCTGAGGTCAGAGAGTCGGGGGTTACCAAACTGACGGTATCCTCCTCAACGGTCGTAACAACCTGATTTGACTGATTGCTACGATCGTGACAACCGGTCGTCAGCACGGCCAGCATCATGCCCCAAAAGGCTGTTTTTATGATTCCTAATTTACTCAAAAGAACAATACGGTTGCTAATCATTGATTAATTTCGGCTGCAAAGTTACGATAATAATTCGAGACTTGCAAGCATTTGGCAAAAAAAATTAAAAAAGTCCTGAAACAATTGACTTCAGGACTTTTTTTTATGGATTTACTTGAACGGATTACTTCGTACCACCACCGAGGGCGATGTAGAGGGAGATGATGGCCTGAGCACCGTTATACATGTTGGTTGCCTCGTTGAGCTGGGCTGAAAGCAGACTCTCCTGGGCGGTCAGTACCTCGAGGTATGCGGCCTTACCATTGTCCATCAGTTCGTGGGTGCCGAGGTAGGCTTCGTGGAGCACCTCTACCTGACGATGGTAGTAGTCGTGCATCTCGCGAGCTGCCTGACAGTCGGCGATGGCTTCGTTTACTTGGTTGCCGGCATCGATCACCGTCTGCACATACTTCTTCTTCATGTTCTCCTCAGTGAGCTGAGCCGTCTTGTAGTTGGCATTGATCTCGCCGCGAGCGAAAATGGGCTGCGAGAGGGATCCTACGAGCTGCAGCAGCAACTTGCTGGGATTGACCAGACCGCTGTTGTTAGTCCATCCAGCCTCGCCAGTGAGCGTGATGCTGGGATAGAAGGCGGCACGGGCGGCCTGAACATTATAAAAGGCTTCCTCCATGTAGTAGTTGGCCAAGCGGATATCAGGCCGGCGTTCCAGCATCATGGCGGGCACTCCGATCTTCATGTAGCGCTCCTCGAACAGGCGCTGACCTTCAGAGGCCGAGTGATAGTCCTCATCAGCGCTCCAATGAGAGCGTTCGATGTGCTGTGGTGTGATGCAGAGCAGACTGCAGATATCGTTCTCCACAGAACGTATGCTACGACGCGTGCTAACAATCTGCAGCTTCACACTGAGCCACGACGACTCCTGCTGGTTGACAGCCGTCGAGAAGGTCTTTCCGTTCTCGTAGAGAGCCTGTTGCGTATCCAATGACACTTTCCACAGACTGTCGGTTTCGAGAAGGATGTCCAACTCGCGGTCGAGCAGCTGCAGATAGAAGTACTGCTGGGCAATGGCACTGATGAGGTTCGAGCGTGTCGACTCCTCAGCCATCTGCGACTGCAACAGGACTGCCTTGGCAGCGCGTTTCTTATTGGTGTTCGAACCAAACACGTCGATATCCCACGACACATCCAGCGGCAGAGTGTAGCTCTTGGTGGCTTTCGCCCCGTCGAAACTTGAGAGGGCGCCCTGCGGCGAGAAGTAGAGCGACGGCAGGTAGGCCAGTTTTCTGGCCTTCAGCGCTATCTCACTCTTCTCAACATTGATACGAGCGGTAGCCATGTCGGTATTGTTGGCCAAGGCCTGCTCAATCAACTGCTGCAAAAGGGGATCGGTAAAGAACTCACGCCACGACATCTCGGCGATCGACGTTTCTCCCATGGCCGCCTTGATGCCCTGGTCGTTACCAAAGACATCGGCGGATTCCTCCACAGTCTTCTCATATTTATTATATAAGCCGCACCCCGTGAGCATCAGGCTCACGGCTGCAACTATGAAGATATTGCTTAATCTTTTCATCTTTTTACTTTTTTACCTTTTTATTCTTCTACCTTCTCTACTTTCACGCCTTGGTATTTCTCGTGCAGTTTCTGGAACACGATGAAGAAGGCCGGTACAACGAAGAGCAGGGCAATGGTACCAACGCTCATACCGCCAATGACACCCAGGGCCAGGGCACGGTTACCGTTGGCACCGGCACCACCCTCGATTACGAGCGGTATCATACCGATAATCATCGTGGCCACTGTCATCAGAATGGGGCGCAGACGCTCCTTACAAGCCTCGAAAGCTGCCTCACTGATGGTCATGCCCTGAGCACGGCGCTCAGTAGCAAACTCAGTAATCAGGATGGCCGTCTTAGCCAACAGACCAATCAGCATGATGACACCCGTCTGCAGATAGATGTTATTGTCCATACCAGGCAGACCCAACATATTACCGAAGAAGGCAAAGATGAAGGCACCCATCAGTCCGAACGGTACGCTGAACAGCACAGCCAACGGTGTGAACCACGAGTTGTAAAGCGATGCCAGGATGAGGTAAATCAGGATGGCACAGATCACGTAGATAAGGGTGGTGGCATTAGAGCCTGCAGCCTCTTCCAACTCGCGCGACATACCACTATACTCGTAGGTGGCTGTTGAAGGCATCTCCTCCTTAAACACCTCGGCAATGACTTTGTGGGCATCACCCTCGGTATAACCGCTTCCTGGAGAGATATAGCAGGTGATGCTCTGGAACAGGTTGAAGTGCTCGATGTTTGGCGGACCAACAATCTCCTTCAGTGTCACAAACTCGGAGATGGGCGCCATCTTACCGTTGCCCACCTGCACGAAGATGTTGTGCAGCGACTGCGGGTCGAGACGGTATTCGGGCGAGGCAGCAGCCATGATGCGGTAAACCTTACCAAACTGGTTGAAGTTACCGATATAGGCGCCACCACAGAAGGTACCAAGCGTATTGAGCACGTCGGCAGGTGTCACACCGGCACGGTCGCACTGGGCGGCATCTACATCCACCTGATATTTCGGGAAGCGCTCAGAGTACGTCGACATGGCAGAGGCTATCTCCGGGCGCTCAGCCAGTTTGTTCAGGAAGTGCTCGGTCTGTTTGGCAAACTCCGACAGGTTGCCATCGGTGGGATCCTCCACAATCAGGCTCACACTGTTACTCGTTCCATAGCCGGGAATCTGAGGCAACTCGAAGGGCAGCACCTGTACATCTTTGATGTCTTGACAATCAAAGTAGAATCGATACATGACAAGGGTCAGCAGGTGGTTCATGCCAGGACGCTCGTCCCAGTTTTTCAGACGAACGATGAGGGTGGCGAAGTTGGAACCGGCACCTGAGTACATACCGTAGCCACAGCATACGGCGAAACTCTCCAGTTCAGGAATGTTCTTCACCTTAGCCTCTACTTGTTTCACCATCTCACGGGTCTGCTTCAGCGTGGTTCCTTCCGGTGCACGCAACTCAGCCATGAACACACCCTGGTCCTCCTGAGGTACAAGACCTGAAGGCAGGCTCTTCATGAAGAACACCAGCAGCACGGCAGCCAGTGCCAACAGGCTCCATGCCATGACAGGGCGCTTGATGAATTTCTGAACAGCCTTGCTGTATTTGTTGTAGATGGCGTTATAGCTCACGGTGTAGGCCTTCTTCGTGTAGTAGGTCAGGCCCTTGCCCTCCTGCTTGCCTTCTTTCATGCGCATCATAATGGCACAGAGCGCAGGACAGAGTGTGAGGGCCGATACACACGACAGACCGACAGAAGAGGCAATCGTCACACCAAACTGGGTGAAGAACGTGCCTGAGGTGCCGGGCATAAAGGTTACGGGAATAAACACAGCCATAAATACCAACGTGCACGATACCACGGCTACCGACACCTCGCTCATGGCCTGACGGGTGGCTTCACGGGCATCGCTGATACCACCCTCCATCTTCGCCATGACGGCCTCGACCACCACGATGGCATCATCGACCACCGTACCGATGGCCAGCACCAGGGCAAACAGCGTCAGGATGTTGAGTGAGAAGCCTGCCAGCGAAACGATGGCAAACGTTCCCAACAACGACACGATAATCGAGATCGAGGGGATGATGGTGGCCTTGAAGTTCTGCAGGAAGAAGAACACCACCAAAATCACGAGGATGATAGCGATGACAAGCGTCTCGACCACGTTGTGGATGGCCGCGAAGAGGAAGTCGTCACTGGTCATCAAGGTCACTACCTCCAGACCGGCAGGCATCGTCCGCTTCGACTCCTCAAACGCCTTCTTGATGCGGGCGTTCACCTCAGTAGCATTGGCACCTGGTGCCGCGAATACCATGAACATAGCACCCGGACGGTCCTGGATATTCGAGGTAAAGTTGTAACTCATAGCACCAATCTTCACTTCGGCCACATCGCTCAGGTGCAGCATGCCGCCACCACTGGTGCGCAGCACGATGTCGTTGAACTCCTCAACCGTCTTCAGCGTACCCTTGTACTGCATCGAGTACTGGTAGGAGTTCTCCGACTGCTCACCCAGCGAACCCACAGCCGACACGAAGCTCTGTCCGCCGATGGCTGCAAAGATCTCATTGGGCGTCAGACCATACTGGGCCATCACGTCGGGTTTCAGCCAGATGCGCAGGGCGTAAGTGTTACCCAGGCTCTGCACGTTACCCACACCGGTAATACGCATCAGTCGTGGCTTCACATTGATATCTACGTAGTTCGAAACGAAGTCTTCGTCGTACTTGCCATCGGCACTCCTCACGGCGAAGATCTGCAGGATGTTGTTCTGACGTTTCTCCACCTTCACACCGACCTTGATCACGTCGGCAGGCAACAGGGCCTGTGCCTGAGTTACACGGTTCTGCACGTTCACCGTCGCCATGTCGGGATCAGTGCCCTGCTTAAAGTAGACAGTAATATCAGCACTACCGTCAGAGGCAGCCTTAGAGGTCATATAGGTCATGTCGGGCACACCATTGATAGACTCTTCCAGAGGCTGGATAACCGACTTCATCACCGTGTTCTCGTCAGCACCGGAGTAACTGGCGGAAACCGACACCGTAGGCGGCGCAATATCCGGGTATTGCTCGACTGCCAGTGTGCTCATCGAGATATAGCCCACCAGCGCTATCACAATAGAGATGGCACATGCCATCACATATTTATTAATAAATATATTGTTCTTCATATGGAAGCCAATTTTACACTATTCACTTTTCACTCTTAACCTCCTCTGGGAAAAGCACTTTCTGTCCTTCCGTCACGTTATTGGCACCTGTGGTCACAATCTTGTCGCCCACATTCAAACCGCTGGTAATGATGAAGTCCTTACCGTTGCCAGTGTCTTCGGTGGTCACCTCAACAGCAGTAGCCGTACTGTCGGCCTGCACTTTATAAACCTGTGACTTATCCTGCAGGCGTACCACAGCATTCTGGGGAACGAGCATCACATCCTTCTCGGCGAAGTTCATCACCACCGTACCCTGAATGCCAGAGTACAGATGACCGTCGGGGTTGGGGAACGACACCTTGGCAGTCAACGAACCGGTAGCAGAATTCACAACACCCGTCAGACTAATGACACGACCCTGATGAGGATACTCCGTACCATTCTTCATGATAAACGTTGCTGGAGGCAGGTTGGCAAGATATTTCTCCACCTCGGCGGCCTTCACGCCTTCCTTCACCATCGACTCGACAAGAGCCTCTGTTACTGAGAACTCGGCATACATCGTCGTATTACCGCTCAGCATGGTCAACTGTGTCATTGGCGAAACCTGATCACCGGTGCGCACGGGAATCTCACCGATCACGCCAGATACCGAAGCCGTGATAGTACAAAAGCCGAGGTTCACCTTGGCACGGTTCACAGCAGCCCTAGCCTGAGCCACCGATGCCTGGGCCTGCTTGTACGAGTTCTCTGAGTTGCTCAGCAAATAGCTGCTCACGATTTTCTTTTCAAACAGGTTCTTGTTCGACTCATACTCCAGTTTCGCAGAGTTCTCCTGAGCCAAAGCGGCCTGTAAGTTAGCCTGTGCAGCCTCCAGTTCCAGCTGAGCATTACGCGAGTCGATCACGAAGAGCGTCTGCCCCTGCTTCACCTGCTGACCCTCGGCCACACAAATCTTCATCAACTGTCCACTCACCTGTGGCGTTACCGTTACGTCGTTCTGACCTTTCATTCTGGCACTGAACTTATACGGCAGTTCAATGTCTGATTTCTTCACTGTCATTGTTTCAAACGACGACTGTGTCTCCTTGGGCATGTCAACGCCACACGACACTAGCCCGGCTATCATACCGAGCATCAAAGACCATTTAATAGATTTCATTCTCATGTTTACAATGTATTGTTTATATTAGTTACTTCTTTTCCGTTACAAAACAGGCCACAAGCCCATACATGATGGTTGGCCGAATCCAAATTTCCGTGAGCATATAGTTAGTGTACTCACTGAATGGCTCAATGTAGATGTCATAGTTGTAAAGTGAGGCAATGAGTATATCGATGATACAGATCACCCACAGGTTGTTCTTGGTGTAGCTCTGCCAGTTCTTGCGTGCATAGAAATAGGTAAGTGTGCAGAGCAGCAGCACCGAGAGCACCAGACATGCCAGGTGGAGCGCGTAGAAGGCTAGGGGCGGCGGGAAGAGGATGTCACGCAGCAATACCGTCATACCCACTGAGATAGAGCACCAGTAGTTGAATTGGTGGGTGGTGATGCGGTAGTTGAAGAAATACATCCAAATCATCACCAGACAGGCGATATAAAACAGATTGATGACTAGTTCAGGCCACGCTTCGGCCAGTCCGAAATGGAACACGCCATAAATCATCATGCCCACCGAGAACATAGCAGCCACGGCAGTGATAACTATATCGAAGACCTTTGCATTCTTGTTGAATCTTGTCTGCATAAGATATTTTGTTTTAGGTTTGGTATACAAAGGTAAACATTCTCCCCAAAATAACAAAACCAAAATGCCCTTAATCGTCACTTTTTGTATATTTTGAAACTTTTTTTGCAGATTTTGCAACTTCAAACTCTCAAAATATACAATTTTTGTTTCAAAATCTGCAAAACTTGAAGGTTTTTTGTATTCGGATTTGGTTTATCTGAGGTTTTTGTTTACCTTTGTGCTCATATAACCTAAAACATATTTAAATTACATGGTACAAGATTTATATATTTTGATGATTACGGCCGCAGTGGTCAGTATCGTTTTTAAGTTTCTGAAACAGCCAGTGGTGCTGGGCTATATCGTTGCTGGTGTCTTGGTAGGCCCGAATCTGTTTGGTGAGACCCTTGTGAATGAGGAAAACGTTAAGGCGTGGGGCGACATCGGCGTGCTGTTTGTGCTGTTCTGCATAGGTCTGGAGTTCCGCCTCAAGAACCTCATCAGCAGCGGCAAAGTGGCAGCCATAGGCTCAATGACCATCATCTTGGGCATGATGTTGCTGGGCTACTTGGTGGGAAAGGATGCTAAATTAGATATGGTCAACTCCCTTTTCCTGGCGGGCATGCTTTGTATGTCGAGCACCACGATTGTGATGAAGGTCATCGATGAGGCTGGCATGAGCAAGGAGCGTTTCGTCAAGGGAGCCACCAGCATCCTGATTGTAGAGGATGTGGTGGCGGTCGTGCTGATGGTGTTGCTCTCCAGTATAGCCATCCGTCATCAGTTCGAAGGTGGCGAACTGGCCGGCAAGGTCGTCGACCTGGCCATCACACTCGCGGCATGGTTCATCTGCGGTATCCTGATTATCCCGACACTGATACGCAAAGTCAAGAAACATTTGAACGACGAGACGCTGATTATCCTAGCCTTGGGTCTGTGCTTAGGTATGGTGCTGACGGCCGAGGAAGCGGGGTTCAGTAGTGCGCTCGGTGCTTTTGTCATGGGTTCTATCCTCGCCGAGACGGTGGAGGCGCATCGTATCGAAAAGCTGATGACACCACTCAAGAATGTCTTTGCTGCCATCTTCTTCATCTCCGTGGGTATGCTGATCAACCCGCCTACGTTGGCTGAATATTGGGTAAGCATCCTCTACGTCAGCCTGGTGATTATCGTCGGGATGATTCTTTTTGGTACATTGGGTTGCTGGTGGGGCGGTCAGACCATGCGCGACTCTATGCTGACCAGTTTCTCGTTTGTGCAGATAGGTGAGTTCTCGTTCATCATCGCTGCATTGGGTACCAGCTTGGGCGTGCTCAATCCTATCATCTATCCTATCATCGTGGCATCCAGTGTGGTGACCACCTTCCTCACACCTTATATTATGAAGGCTGCCCTACCCTGCTATTCGTTCCTTTATAATCACGCTCCAGCGGGCTTGCGCGCTAAGATCGACCAGCGAGAGCAGCAAATGGCCGAAGCAGAGAAGGCTACCCCATCCAGTGGCAAGAACTCATTAGCAGAAAGGGTGCGCCATGCCGTCAGGAATACCTTCATCACGAAGCGTCTGGTCAATCTGTTCATCAAGAATATGAGTGCTCATGACGAAAACCCAGAATAATTACTAATCTATAATATAATATGAAACAGAAAATGATTAAGAGATGCCTGTGTGGCATGATGCTGTTGATGGCAACCGTCTTTGGGGGAAGCTTCCTGACCTCATGTAAATCAAATGACGACAATCCCGTTGAAGCGAAAGTAACACTTGAGGATGCCCTGAACAATGGCACCATAGTGGCTTTTACTTTCAGCGTGAACAACGAGGAATTCTATGTCGCCTTTGTAAGAGTGGGCGACACCTACGAACTTCTGGACTATGGCAAAGCCATGACGCGTGGTGATGAACCAACCATCACAGAGAAGGATTGTGACTTTATTATGGAGCACGACAAGGCCAACAACGTACTCAAATTCACCGTCAAGGAGAAAACGACTTCCGACCTTGTGCTGACCGCTTTCATCGACCTCAATGAGAGTACCATCGAGGTGATACCAGGCGACCCGAAGTTCAAGGTGACAGGTGTTAAAATGAAGGTCTCCAACGTCGAGATCACCCAGCTGCTGAAGGAGAAAGACGAAGGCGTTACCCTGACTGACGCACTCGTGAAAGGTGCCAAGGTGGCGGTTGTATACAAGTGGAACAATAGCAACACAACCACCTTTACTTTCACCAATGATGGTGGAACATTCTCTTGCGCCATTACAGGTGACGAGGCTGATATTTTCAATAGTTTTCTGAAGCTGGAGGGCAACGAACTCTTTTTCTCTGCTAAAGATAAAGATTGGTTTTCCACTGATTGTAATCTCGAGATCAAGTTCAACATAGTAAAAAACACCTACAAGTTCTGGACGGTCACTCATGATGTCTACAACTCCTTCACCATCAGTGTGAACGGCACCGACATCAGGTCGAAGCTGAAAGAGGAGAGATAACAGGACGCGCTAAGCGCCATCATATGTATATACGGTATTTTGTATTTTTGCTATTAGCCTTTACGGTTTCACTCGACGCTTCGGCGCAAGAGAAAAGAAGTTTCTGGGACCACGGATTCGGTAAGTTCCTGAAATCGGCCGACGAGATGCTTGATCGCTGGCAGGACGAAGGAGTTGACACCAACTACATTCGCAAGCCCAAACTTAGCAGAATGGTCTATCTGGGATATTACGGCTATTATCAGCAGCACGACATGACGTTCCCCGTGCTGGTAAACGATGCCGACATACCGCTGGACCATCAGTACATGCCACCAAACTTGGCCGAACATAAGTATATGATGGCCGACATGGGCACCTACCAGTCCGAGTTTGAGTTGGGCATCGACTGGCGCGGCATAGCGATAGAGTTGCCCATACCCATACGCAACCGCTACAGCATGTCGTTCGGACTGGCCAAGAACGGCTCAGTATGGGGCGCTCGCATACGATACAAGTCGCTGAAGAACATGGAGGGCGTGCTCGACGACTCGTATAATCAGACCATGACGCAATGGATGCGCAACGTGGAGGATCGCACCGCCACCCCGGCCACGACCGCCGAAAGCACCATCCCCGAAGGCAAGATTGACCTCAAGATTTTCTATGTCGAGGGCTACTACGTGTTCAACAACAAGCGGTTCAGCCTGGCGGCGGGCGCTTATGGCGACATGGTGCAGAAACGCAGTGCGGGCAGCCTTTTTGTGATGGCCAACTACTATCAGAGTCAGTTCGGCGCCAACAACCTTTTCAATCACGATCGCGACATCTTCCGCAACCGCAAGCTATCGCTCGGCGCGGGATACGGCTACAACTGGGCCATCAACGGCGGCAAGTTGTGCATACACATGTCGATAATACCGATGGTTTCCCTTTGGAACCAGATGGTAAACAAGAACGAGGACTACAGTCAGATAGAGGACGAGCGACAGAGCTGGGCCAACTACGACGCCCACTACTACGACGCCGTAGACAACGGTCACAGCCGTTTTGTATTCAACTACTTCGGCCGCCTGGCCGTGAGCTACAGCTTCGACCGCTACCTGATCAATTTCCTTACTAATTATCGCCAGTATCTGTACCGAAACAATGCCGACACCCGGATAAACAACCGAGAGGCCGACGCGCAGATTAACTTCGGAATGAGATTTTAATAACTTAAAGCAATATGAAAAAGGTATTATTTACAACGATGGCTGTGGTGCTCCTGTTGGGCAGGATCATCGA
>Ga0247610_10007314_pt1 | contig 11363 bp, 9 predicted proteins | sample 174DNAGHGhighgp2_FD_193483 | JGI IMG/M metagenome (GOLD analysis project Ga0247610, IMG submission 193483) | Sheep rumen microbial communities from Palmerston North, Manawatu-Wanganui, New Zealand - 1742 DNA GHGhigh gp2 | ecosystem: Host-associated > Mammals > Digestive system > Stomach > Rumen ...
AGTCTGGGAGCATATTTTTCTATTCTCTCCATCAATCCTCTTCAAATGGTTAAAGACAGGAAAGAACTTTTTGTTTTTTTATTCGCAATCTTTGCTATCGGTGATATCATCAGTCATACAACATATGGAACACCTATCAATTTACAAATACATCGACTATCGCTGATTTTCAATATATCGGCCTTACTTTTATTGGCTGATTATTGTGTAAAACACCATTATACCAACCAGATATTACCGAATTCGGCATTCATAGTCTTTTGCGTACACTATCCAATCGTAGTTATGCTCCGAAAAGTCTGTATTGCTAAATTCCCTAACGCTACTGATGCCTTCCACATCCTTCTATACTTTGTATGTGTTATCATTTCAACTCTCTTAAGTATAGGGATATATCTGTTATTAGACAAATATCTAACAAATGTCAAAAAAATATTATCTGGTAACCGATGAAGAAGATTATAATCATTCTAGTTTTATTAACTATCAGTGCATGTGCATTCATTTCTTATTATGCATACTGCTACTACGCTCCACCCCAACTGAGGCAACCATTTCAGACCCCTCAACATGATGACACACTCCGCATTGCCTACATTGGTGACAGTTGGGCGTTCATGCACAAAGATCATAATTGCCTAATTGCAAAATTAATTGAAGATTCTATCCATCGACCCGTGAAAATACATTCATATGGAATATGTGGATTAACAAGTAAAGAAATCTATGAGAATCTTTTCGACAATTTTGATTTCAAGCAGTTCTTTCGAAAAAAGGGATATGAATACTGTTTCATCTCTGCTGGCATCAACGACACTTATAAAAAGATGGATACCCGGTACTACAAACTGAGTATGGACGGAATCATCCAGTTATTATTATACAACAACATACGCCCCATCATTCTTGAAATACCAGACTACGATATCCAAAAAGCATATAATTGGCAGAAATCATTAAGAAAGATACTACGCGATATCTCCATGTATATCAACGACACACCTGTTGATTGCAAACAAATGTTCCGTGAAGCTCTTGATGAACTAGTTTTTGAAAAGGAATATGAGAACAAAGTTATTATCATCCGCTATCAGACTTGGAATAATAATTATAATAGTGACCTACAAAGACTATATCGAAGAGACGGAATGCATTTAAACGATTTTGGCTATCAAATTCTTGATAGTGTCATTGCCCAAAAGATTCTGATATCTTATAGGCGTAATAATGAGCCCCAGAAGGAGTAAGATGTCGACCATCATAAGTAATAAACTTATGATTCGAAGTAAAAATAGGAACTTGCCCTTTGGAATCTATGGTCATACTTAGAAAATCCACATAATTACCTAGCCATTCTTCTTTAAGAAAATTGTTCACTATATAGAAATCTTCTCTGAGAGTTGTTCTCTGAGAATGATAATCACTTCGATGGCGATACTTATAGAAAACGCCATTGCTAGTACCATGATTTTTAGTACCAATACCCCAGATGTCAGCATTAGGTTTGAGATTCTGCCAGATTGATGAAGGTACTTGATGTTTCCAACCGAAGAAATAGATGCGATCACATTGGCGGATGCGGATTATCGGACAAGTATTAATATAGGGGTGATAGGATAGCTGAATACTATCTGCAAGAGGGGATTCGAGCAGGATGTTGGCAAAATCACGGGCAAAGCTGTTACCAATGACAAGAATCTTTTTCTTCTTAGAGTTTGAGGAAAAGTCCTTATCGTACTGGTATATCCGATCTGTATAACGCTCAAAGGCTTTAGGATCAGCATAACCTTTATGAATATCTAGTTCGGGCACATCTCTTACCGCTCCACCAATACCAAAGATCCAAAGCGCAAAACCATTGACTGCGATGAATGACAGAAGCAGACAAACGCGAGAGAGGAGGTTGGGACGAATCTTCCTCTCTATGAAATAATAGGTGAAAAATGAAAGCAAAAGTGTGACTGCAATGATACTGAGCAAAACAGGGAAAGAAATCTCATCTGCATAAAAATACCGGTAGAAGGCGAAAAACGGCTGATGCCAGAGGAAGATGCTCAAGCTCACGCGACCTAATGGAGAGATTAATTTGGATTTTTGTGCAAAAGATGAAATCTGGTTCTCTCGAGTATTATATATAACAAATAAGGTGGTAAATAATACTGTCAGGCAGAGTATCAACTCGCGTGGCAGAAAGCTTTCCCGAATGGTGTTTGTTCCACCGACAAGATTATATGGCATCACCCTCTCCCCTATCGTAAAGGCTCCGACGAAAATCATCAGGAATACGCCTATAAGGGAAAGATAGCTGAATGATGCTGATGGCTTAAATGACTTCAAAGCAATTATTCCTCCAATCGTGAGTTCAAAGAAACGATATGGCAAGAGGTAGTATTTATCGCCAATGGTATCGATTGGACTCAAGTAGAGCAATAGCGACAAAAGTGTCAGTAAGACCAGTGCCGGCTTTATCCACTTTCTGAAAACTAACATCAGCAAAGGAAATACCACATAGAATTGGAAGAGTACACCCAAGAACCAGGTATGCATCATCACTTTGTGATAGATGGCAGCCCAATAGTTCTGTGTCGTTATCGCCTGTAGGATATTGTTTCCAAATACTGACGAGGCAACAACCTCCTCACTTAGAAAACGGAAGTCGAATGGCAACATATCCATATAACCGATTACCAAGGCAAAGGCACTCACTAACAGCACCAATGGCAGAAGTCGGAACAGCTTTTTCTCCAGGAAACTGAAATATCTGAATTGTCCTGATGTGATGTCGTTCATCACTTTCGGAACAACAAGATAGCCGTTGATCACGAAAAACACATCCACACCAAGATAGCCGCTTTTACACCATCCTGCATGATAGAGCACTACGGCAATAATCGCCAGTCCTTTCAGCAGGTCCAAGTCATGTCGGTATGTATTATCTGAAACCACTATTATTTGTCCATCAAATTTCTATATTTCTGCAAAAATAGTGTTTTTTGGAAACAAATCCAAAAAATTAGCCCATTTTTTTTATATATATATTATCACATATACTTGTGTAACTCAAATAAAAGTCGTATATTTGCAACATCATAGATAATAAGTATGGAGAATCAAGGAAAGAAATACGATTTCACGCAGGTTTCTGCAGGATGGAAGTTCTGCTTCAATAGTCAGTGCCCATTGCACGGAGAGTGTCTTCGTTTTCAGGCAGCATTGGAGATGCCTGAAGACCGAGAGTGGGGATCAGCCATATTCCCTCCAGCACTTAAGAACGGCCAATGCAAATTCTTCAGAAAAGACGAGAAAGTCATTCTGGCAACAGGATTTCTCACATCAGATCCAAATTTGAACAACATGTTTGTCAAGTTACGCCATCAACTGACCACCTATCTGGGTGGCAATGGCACCTATTACCTCTACCGCAATGGCAAGAAATGGCTTTCTCCAACACAACAAGAGGGCATCCGAGCCATCTTTAAGAAGGCTGGCTATCGTGATGAGGTCTTTTTCAAAGAACAAAAAGAAGACTACAATTTCCTATAATCATTCTCCTTGAGATAATAGACCTGACAGACATTCGTCTTATGGGGCTGATAGCCCAGCTGGTTCAAGGCCTTCCCCACCTCAGCATTGATATTTTTCGTACGGTGGAAATTGGGGAAACGGCGGTCCAGAATATCCACAATCTCATTCACACTCATCCTGTCAGTCTTTTCCGATGTCTCAGAAGGACGGAATGTGAGACTGATCATCTTCTCGATGTTGCCAATACGCTCAAAGAAGCGGTTGGCCTCAATAATACGCTGATTCTCAGACTCATCGAACCAATAACGGTCACCACGTGCAATCTCCGCCACGAGTTGTGCATAGAGTTGTTCGTAGTCGATGGGCGTATAGATGTCAATCATATCATCAACATGGATACAGATGAAACGCCTGGAGCCAGAATTGTCATCTGGCAGCGGGCGAGTGTTATTGGTCGTGCCAATGAATGAGGCATAACGACGATGCTGCTCATAGGCCTTGCCGTATGGCGGACGCATCTTGACATCCGATTTCGAAATCAGATATTTCAAAAGGGGCTGTTGACTTCGACTGAGGGCATCAAACTCGTCGATATTAATCAGTGCGAATGAAGTCAGACCAAGGTTAATGGCCGTCTCATTCTTGAAATCAATCTTGTCATTGTAATACTCACGAAGTTCTTCTGGCAAAAGGATGCTACAAAATGTAGACTTACCACAACCTTGTTTGCCAATAAGCAACGGTACAATGGCATTTCCATGATTACGGTCAATACCTTTCCAGTGGGCCACCATTGAAAGCAGCCATTTGTGAAAGTCTTCCACCCAATAGGTATTCCGTGTTTTTACCCGCTGGGCCAAAGGCGTCACACGATCAACCCCATCCCACTTCGGCAACTGCTCCAGCCATTCGTTCACGGGGTCGTACTCTGGAATTAGCGTTGACTCCACATATCGTTTGATATCCTTATCCCACGAATCAAGACCAGCCTTCAATGCTCGTATCGACATGGTATTCATGACCTCTTTCGTAAGATCTGAAAAACGATAGTCATAACTATCCTTTGATCGGTACTGGGCTACTCCCGTCATGACATTCTTACGGAGTTCGTAACGCGAATTAAGGAACGCTTCCGTCTTATAAGTCAATAGTTGTGAGGGCTTTACGTGTTTCAAAGGCCAAGTGGCCTTAAGCGTTTTGGAGTACTGGGAATCGAACACCGTCTGAACATAGTCGGCATCCTCATTGAGTCGTCCGTCAAAGAGCGTCATCTTCACGGCAAAGGCTTCTTCAAGCCCACTCTCATGACAGTTCTTGGCAAGCACTTCAAGACAATGGGACGCGAAATCCTCATCCTTATCCATACGACACTCCTCAAGGGCATCAGCCTTACAAGCCTGATATTCATGACGTTTCGAAGCCTCAGTCGAGAAACCAGGAATTACCTTATTGTTTTCAGATCCATCAATATCATCGTGGCGAGCCGTCCTTGACAGTCGTTCAGCTGTTCGATCGTCAGGCGATACGATCATCGAAGCGCAGAACGGATTAAAATAGACATCAGCATCGTGACTCAACCTGCAATTTGACCGCATTGACGGAGGGATGTTATCAACACGGATCGCTAACTGCGTGGAATAAAGATAATGAAACTTGGCATAGGCATTCAAATTAAACTGTTCGACTTCTGACTGCCAATATCCTTCTGGGTTTTGCCACTGGTTGCGCTCCTCTGCCTGACAGACGAGTTTCACACTCCGCCCGTCAGCTCCCACGAAGGCAAGCATCGTATAGTCAATCAACGCTGCCTCGACACGTATCTCCTCAGCAGTTTTTCGGTCAGGTAAATTATTGATTTCCAAAAGGATAAATCCGTTATAGATATACGTCCACCGTTGTCCATCCTGGTTCTTAATGGCGGAGGCGAAACAAACGGAAGGATATTCCGTTAACTCTGTGAGAGATCTGCCACTCTTAAGTTTTCCTGTACGAATCATCTCCACGACCTCACCGAGAGAATAACGGGTATAGCGCTCCTGTCCATCACGTTTATTGATAAGGGTTACCTTCGATTTTGCAAGTTCTATCATATCGTTTTCAATATTATTGGTTCTAGAGTGCAAAGATACAAAAAAATATCAAATAATCAAGAGAAATTGATAAAAAAGTACATCCACTTCCATAAATTTAGAAAACTAACTTATTTATAAGCATATTTGGCAAATAAATTTATAGTCAACCTCCACTTCACTTCCACTTTATGATTAATATTTCAGTTTTGTCCAGATAACACCTTACAATGATTGAGATAACACTTTAGAATGATCGAGATAATTCCTTACTACTATTACAAGCTATTTGTAACAGTTGTAGAGATAGTTTGAACAACTCTTACAATAACCTTGTAATGACGTTACAGAGCATTTGTAATCAGTAATTACATTCTTGAGGAAATGACATATATTTCAGGATTAGATAGTGGAACTTATATGGAAATTAATATATATAACTTCCACCAAAGATATTATATAATATAAAGTAGAATATGTCAGTATAGTGGAAGTGGAAGTTAAATATGATAATATGAAAAAGATATAGATGAATTTGCAAATTAACAAAAAAAGGCAAAACAAGGATATATTTTGGTGAAAAAGATGTATCTTTGCAGCATCAAACTTCAAAAGATGAAACAATACATCCAACTCCTCCGTCCGCTACAATGGCTCAAGAACACCTTCGTTTTTGCGCCCATTTTCTTCAGCAATCATCTGTTGGAGATGGATTATTTGGTGTCGACACTCATCGTCTTTGCCTCGTTCTGTCTGATTTCGAGCAGCATCTATTGCTTCAACGACTTGAAGGATGTTGAGGCAGACAGACTGCACCCTAAGAAATGTAAACGGCCGATTGCCTCAGGAAAAGTCTCAGTGAGAGGTGGTTACACGATGATGATCCTCTGCCTGATTGGAGCCTTTGCCCTTCTCCCTTTGGTTAAGAGTGTGAATACACCTTATTTATATATAATAGTAGGCGGCTATTGGCTGATGAATATCGCCTATTGCATGAAACTGAAACAGATTGCGATTCTTGATGTGTCGATCATCGCCATCGGTTTTGTGATGCGGGTTTTGACTGGTGGTCTCGCAGTCGACATCTGGGTGAGTCATTGGCTAGTGATGATGACATTCCTCGTCACTCTGTTCCTGGCCCTCTCGAAACGCAACGACGACTATCGCCTGTATGAACAAACTGGCATCAAACCACGAGTATCGATCACAGGTTACAACAAGACCTTCATTAACGAGGCCACTGCGATTGTGGCCTCAGTGACGATGGTGAGTTATATCATGTACACGATGTCGCCAGAAGTCATCGAACGGATGGGCACACGTTACATCTACCTGACATCAGGCTGGGTATTGGCAGGTTTGCTGCGCTATCTGCAGAATATGATTGTTTATGGCCTCAGCGGCAGTCCTACGAAATCGTTGGTAAAGGATCACTTCATCCAGTTTTGTATCTTTGGCTGGATCCTCTCCTTCTTCGCCATCATCTACCTATAGACCTTCTGTCTTTCTATTTTTCTTACTATCTATAGTCTACAGCCCCGCCAAATAATCTATAATCTATAGTCTATAGTCTAATAATCTATAGTCTTTATGAAAAGTCGTAAACGAATGTAAATCCGTCAAACACGAGATCTTTCGTATAACCCATCTCCTCGAACATCTCCTTAATATGTTGCTGTTGTTCTGGCGTCAAGACCTCCTCGCCCAACTGATACTTATGCGCTTCTACCGGTCCTCCAAGATAATTTGTCACACGCGCCTTCAACGTCTGGGCGTCCTTCTGTGGAATCTCTTTGAACAGATTACGGAATCCCCAGGCACCATGAATCACTCGTGTCTTCTTGTAATAAGGACAATGCCCGTCTTTACTGGCATTGGGATAGACGCAAGGTCCTCCCATCACCACAGCCGGCACATGCTCGCCTGCCAGAAAACGGATGCATTCATTATGCATCTCACACGCCTTGTTGAAACACAGATAATAGCCCTCAGGCACCTCCTTGAAAGAGAATATTTTATTCATTGTAGTTTTATATTTCCATTACATTCTTGCACTCGATGAAGTCTTGCATGATCTGAGCCATTGTGATGCTTTCCTCCTGACGAAGTCTGGAGGTCGTCTGGCGATGATTGAAGATACACGAAACAAACTCCTGGATTTCGTAACGCAAACCAGCGCCATCCCACTGATAGAAGAATTTCTTGTTCTGATTCTGATCCTCAAAACGGAACTCATAATAATCCGTCAGCCACCAAGGCGCAGGCACATACGCATATCCCTTTGTGCCAGAAACGACCAAGCTACCCTCCGTCTTCACACCCAAGCCAAGTTGGAAAGAGCAGACCCCATTCGGATAGCGCATAATACCCCTCGTATAGACGTCTATACCATTACTCATCTTCGAATAAATGTTGATGTTCTGGTAATTCGTGCCCATCAGACGAAGAATTGGCAGCAACGGATAAGAGCCCAATTCAAACATGGATCCGCCTGCCTGTTCTGGATCTAACTCACGAGTGAATTTATCACCCCAGAGCTTTGATTCGGAAGCACTTATATCCACCACATCGCCAATGACGCCACTTTTGATCATCGTAATCAGATGATTAAAGGCTGGCGCATGAGCCGTCTTATTGGCTTCCATCAAAACGACATCGTTGGTCTTGGCCAGTTCGAATAACTCCTTAGCTTCAGCTGCATTAAGCACAAGAGGCGTTTCGCAGAGTACATGCTTCTTTTGGAGAAGAGCTCGTTTGCATAATTCATAATGAGACAGATGTGGTGTCGCGATATAGACTGCCTGCACATTGTCTAATAAAGCATCGTATGACTCATAGACACGAGTCAGTCTGTGTTTATCGGCAAAAGAATGTGCCTGACTGTCATCAATATCATAAATGCCATTGACCTTGACATAACTGACAAAAGACGCTTCTGGAACAAAGCGCTGGGCAATACGACCAGCGCCTACGACACCGATTTCGATGTCTTTCTGGAGTTCCTCACGGAGCATCGTTGACGAAATACCTTCAGTACGAGGTAGATATACGACCTGGCAATACTCATTCAGATAGTCAAACTTTCCCTCCCAATCCGAACCAATGGCAAAGATATCGACATCATACTTCTGGATATCGTCAATCTTCTGGCCTACATAATCCTCGATAATGATCTTGTCTGCCAAGCCTGTTGCCTTTACGGCCTCCACACGTTCCAAGACATTATTATGGACATTGAGTTTTCCTCGCTCACGGTCAAAATTGTCATTAGTGACACCTACTATTAAGTAGTCACCCAATTCTTTAGCTCGTTTCAGAAGATTCAGATGCCCCTGATGCAGCAGATCGTATGTTCCGTATGTGATGACAGTTTTCATATCCATTGTCTATTTGCTTGCAAAATTACGAATAAACCGGCATAAAACCAAACTATTTGGAGTTTTTCTGATTCACGCCAAAGAGATAATGCCCAAGGAAAGGACTGAGGCGGATAATATAGCTGGCGATCAGACATAGAATCACAATCACCAAAGATATCACCATAATGACCACGAACTCTAACAGCCGGCTATCGTAAGCCTGAAGTTGTGGGGCATATTCTACCAGAAAGCGAGGCAAGAAGAAATAGTGCAACATATAGATGTCGAGTGTTCTTGTGCCGACATATTGTAAGGGTTTCCCAACCCCAGACCTCTCAAGATACGAGGCAGACAGACGGAAAAGAGTAAAAATCATCCACATACCTGTTATTCCTCCCATATAGAATCTGAACATCTCAAACATGAGATTATCCCTATGCGATGTGGAAGCGATAAGGAAAAAGACTGAGGTAATCAAAAGAATAACTGCAGGTTTACTCGTCCATCGGATAAAGGCTTCAAAATGCCGTCTCATCCAAGCTCCGAGATAAAAGAAGAGGAACAGTCGCCATGCGGTAACACTCAAGAAACCAAAAATATCGATAATCAATGACTGATAGCCGACAGCTGAGGTGCGAATATTGTCGTAATATCTGGCATAGATGAAAGAGGCGATCGTGATGGCAATGGCCAGAATCGGAGACCATATCCTACCTGCCCTTTCAATCAGAATGTAGAGGATGAAAAACTCAAATAACACGAAGGTGAACCAATAACCGCCTTTCAGAGTGCCCAGTTGATGGAAGAATTCTGGCGGAGGGGCCAGGAGCAACAGGAAAATAAAGGTTGGCAATAGCTGAACCATCGCTTTATGTTTGATGATTGCTGTCACACAGGGGACAGTCCCCGTGTGACGGAAATCATATTTGGCGAAGAGCCAGCCACTCAGCATGAAAAAGCAAGGAAGACGGAAGAGAATAAAAATAGCATTATAGCCCATTCTGGAATCTCCCAGACAGAAATGACAGACATGCGCAAAAACAACGAGAATCATCGTAAATCCCCGTATCGCATCGATGTACGCTATTCGCCTTTCTGCCATAATCATTGCAAAAGTACCGTTTTTTCAGCAAAACTATTGTCCTTTAACTCCCTTTAACTTCTTTATCTCCATTAACTCCTCATAATTATGTACTTTTGTGGCATGAAAGAGCGAATCAACTGGATTGACTGGGTAAAGGCCTTCTGTATGACGGTGGTGGTGTTCTGCCACCTGCCACAGCAGGAAGACACGTTCTATCTACAATATCTGGCATCTGTCATTCTCTCGTCTTTCTTTTTTGTTTCCGGATATCTGAAAAAGCCAACGACGTCATATATAATATCTTTAAAGAAATATGGCTATTCACTCCTTATACCTTATATATTATATAATGCCATTTACTATCCATACTGGTTGGCGAAGTTCTACATCGAACAAGGGAGTATCGGCATAAATGATGCCGTCAAACCCATCATAGGTACTATTTTGCTCCAATTCAATTCCGACATTTCCTGTGAGTTGAACGGTGTCACCTGGTTCCTGCCAGCCTTGTTCCTCATGCACATGGTAACGGAGTTCTGTAATCGGCAGAAACACGGGAAGACTATTATGCTCATTCTCACTATCATCTGTATTATGCTATATGGCGCCAATAAGTATTACCATTATGCACCCTATATCACCTATCACGGTTTTATTCGCTGTCTCTGTTTCTTCTTCATGGGAAACTTATATAGACAGAATAACAAGTTTATAAGACAGAATAGAACATATCTACAATTCAAGAAAGAACTCGCAGTTGGTTTATTATCACTTATAATAAGCTTGTTACTCTTTTATTGGCACATACATGAAGATACATTCGTACTGCATATTATTTTGTATTATATTGTCAACCTCTTTTCTGTGTACGGCATCATCTACCTCTGCCGTTGTCTCAACAAGGTCCGATTCCGATTAGTGACTCTAATCTCTATTGGCACAATGCTAATCTTTGGTCTTCATCGCATCCTCATAGGACTCATTGATTATACCCTTGAAAAAGCAACCCACATTTTTGACATCACTTACAACTGGTACGAATGTCTCATCCTTGCCCTTGTCATTGAAGCCATACTTCTACCTTTCATCTTCCTAACTAAACGCCATTTTCCCATTCTCCTTGGCAAAAAGTGACGAAATTATAGGCAAAAACTTTATTTTTATCGTTTTTTTCTATTTTTGTTGCAAATATCAAATAAATAACGTATTTTTGTACCCATGATTCCACTTAGCATCATCGTACCTGTATACAACGTTGAAAAGTATATCAGGCCATGCATTGAGAGTATTTTCAAGCAGGGTCTTGATGAAGACTGCTTTGAAGTC
>Ga0247610_10007316_pt1 | contig 11362 bp, 7 predicted proteins | sample 174DNAGHGhighgp2_FD_193483 | JGI IMG/M metagenome (GOLD analysis project Ga0247610, IMG submission 193483) | Sheep rumen microbial communities from Palmerston North, Manawatu-Wanganui, New Zealand - 1742 DNA GHGhigh gp2 | ecosystem: Host-associated > Mammals > Digestive system > Stomach > Rumen ...
ACAAATGATATTGAACTGAGGAGCATCGTGTTATGAGAAAGGATTTCAATATCTTTGTGGAAGGACTTGCTGATGAATGTTTTTTCAAGCAATATCTCCGTCATGTGTTTGGTGAAGTAGTTCCTGACGAACGAATTGTAGTTCTCAAAGGTTGGGACAACTTGAAAACGGAAGCTTCGGCTCTTCGTATGCGTTCAATGACAGCAAATGGTGGCGTGAACCTTGTTATCGTTGATGCAGACAAGGATTTCCAGGCCCGTAAAGACGAGATTGCGAAATGGCAGCAGACAAACGAAGTGGAATTTGAGTTGTTCCTGTTGCCAAACAATCAAGACACAGGAGCGTTGGAAGACTTACTGGAGAATATTATCAATCCAAACAATCGCCCAATCTTTGATTGTTGGGAAAATTATGAAAAGGAACTTGTGACACTTGATATCCCAGGACGTACTCCTCCACCTCTGACTACGCCAGCTAAGAAAACAAAGATATACGGTTATCTTGAAGCCCTGCTAGGTGAGTCAAACACTCAGAAAGAGTTGATAAAAGAGAAAAGCCGTAATTACGAGAACACCCAGCACTGGAATCTGGATGCAGAGTATCTGGAGCCGCTGAAGGAGTTTTTGAAAAGGATTATGGTGTAAATAGTGGAAATCAAGATATTCAAAGAATTAGGGTTGATATATAATTATGAGCGCTCAGGAACAAATATTAGAAATCTTTTCTCAAAGAAACATAGATAAAATTATCTATGTTGATGATATATTTGGTAAAGATTCTTATCATGACAATATCTTTGGCAAAGTTGCCTCTTTAGTGAATCAGGGTATTTGGGATCAGCAATATCCGTTTACTATGGAAACGGATATTTGGCAAGAACAATTTGAAGATTGGTGGAAAGATGCTACTTTTGATGATGTGGAAAGCTTTGCAAAGAAATACGAAGTACAACGTACAAATCCTTCAATAACTGAACAACTGCTTGAAATATTATCTGTGTGTGAAGTGGAATTACTTTCACCAGAGCAATTTGATGATGGCTATAAAGAAAATTTGCTAAATGAAATTGCTAGAACAGGCCATTCCTGTATGATTTTAATAGATTATGATTTGAAAGGTTCTGCGCATAATGGTGACCAAATGTTAGCATCTGTCGCTGATTCTGATAAGATATTGTGTGGTGTCTTCTCCGAAACATTTGATATAAATGCAGAGATAGAACAATGGGAGAAACGAAACTTTAATAAGAACATATATCCAATTTCAAAAAAAAGATTTGATGGAGATGATGAATCATTAATGGTTCAGGGGATAAAAAATGTTATTTGGCTAAAGCAGATTGAAAAAGTGAAGGAAATGGCAGGAAATGCCGTAAATGAAGCTTGTGCTGTCTTTGAAAATGGACTGAAATCAATAGATCCCGCCACATTCAATCGAATGGTGATTGCTAGTTCTAAAGCTGAAGGTTGTTGGGAGTTCGAGTCTCTTAGTCGAATTATTATGATTTATTTGAATAAGGGACTAAAACAAGGAATTAAGAAGCAATTTGTCGAATTCCAGCAAAATACTAACTCTATTCGTGCCTTAGATGGTCCAAACTCATCAGAAATCATAAATGATGATATTTTAAATTGGATAAGGGATGGAGAATGGTTTGATGAAATTGATTATGTAAATCAGGTATATAGTCCTGTTTCTAATGGGGATATTTTTCATATCGAATCGGATTATTATATTCTTTTGAGTCAGCCTTGTAGTTTAAGTATCCGGCCTCAGGGCATACGAGATTATAAATTAGATCAAGCGTTTCTAATTCCGTTAGCAACAAAGGAGAAAGTAAAAGGAAAATCAAATTTGAATAGCTCTCTAATCGGTAAACTCCAATACCCGTTTATGGATTATGAGTATTCCATGTTTGCAGATCGTAAGAGGGTATCTTTATCAATGTTGGATTTGGTTTCGTATAATGCTAATGGTGTGGCTTCAATTGATATCAGTATAAACTCGAAACAATTGGAAGGCAGAGAGATTATGCAAGAAAATATGTTGTTGCGATATGACAGAATAAGATCAAAAATTGAAAAATATAAATGCGCTTATGATTTATTAAATGAGAATCTTGAAAAACAGCAAAAAAAACAGATTTCAGGATTCTTTTGCAAACCATATGAAATGGGAGGCGAAAAAGTCGCTAAAATACCTATTGTCACAGGAACACGAATTGTCTTTAATGTTAGGCGGGTAGGTCGATATAATGGTTATGGTGCTCATGTCTTGCTGCAACAATTTATGAGTTATATGTCACGGCCAGAGTTCCCTGGTGATTTAGGACGTTGCTAAATAGTAAGATTATGATTGATTCGAAAAAGTTGAAGGATCTTTTAGTTCGTCTATGTTCCATCAAGGAAGATGGTACTTTAGATGGGGAGGAGGCAGACCGCAGTGAGAATTTACATCGTTTGTTTATGTATCCTGCGATGATGGTGCCTGCAACTCAAAGTGCGATGATTGAGGCTTTAACTCATGTCCTTCCATCTGGCAGTATGGCTATTGATCCATTTATGGGTTCTGGAACATCATTGTTATCCTGCATGGAATTTGGATTTAATGTCTATGGGCAGGATATAAATCCATTTGCAGTACTGCTTTCAAAAGCGAAGGTTACAAGTTATGATTTGGAAGGATTTAGAAAATCTCTCAAGTCTATTGAAGAGCATATTGACAATGACAAGGCCACAGATATTGATGTGTCTTTTTATAATCTTGATAAGTGGTTTAAAAAAGAAGTCCAAGTATCGCTATCAAAGATTAGAAGGGCTATTCAAGCGGAAGAATGTCCTGATTACAGGAACTTCTTTTGGGTTGTTATGTCAGAGGTTATTCGAATAGGTAGCAATGATAGAACATCAACGTTTAAGCTTCATATACGCGATACGGAAGATATCGCCAATAGGAATATTGATATTATAAAAGAGTTTCTAAGTTATAGTGAACGTGGAATAGAAGACTTGTCAAATTATCGCGATAAGTTGCAGGAGGAACACTTGTTGGATGGATATCGTTTCTCAGGTGTTTATGAAGTCCTATGGGGGAATAGTCAAAAAGAAATAAAGTCAGAAAAGAAATTCGATTTGTTAGTTTCATCACCTCCATATGGAGATAATCACACAACGGTAACTTATGGCCAGACAAGCTATCTTCCATTACAATGGATAGACCCGAAAGATATCATTTGTCCTTATGATTATTTGAAAACCACTCAAGAGATTGACAGACAGAGCTTGGGGGGGCATATTAATAGTAAATCCCTACAAAAGGATATGGAAAGACTTTTTGAAAAGTCTTCATCATTAGCGAATTTCTATGCAGCTATACCTGAGAAAGATCGGGGTAAATACAAAAAAACCATATCATTTATTGCTGATTTTGATGACAGCTTGGATGTTATTACGAAATCGATGAAATCAGATGCTTTTTATATTTGGACAATAGGAAATCGTTTTGTTGATGGAAGAGAGGTTCCCAATGGCAGAATACTAAATGACTTAATGGAATGTCGAGGAATAAGTCTTTTCTTTGATGCGGAACGTCGAATATTAAACAAGAAACAGGCAAGGAGAAATAGTTCATCTCAAACAATGGAAAAGGAGCAAATACTTATTTTCCATAAAAATATATAATAGGTTATGGTAAAGGTTAAGAAAAGAGAAGAACCTCGATTTGATATAAATCCGCATGTCATTCGGCAACTTGGTGAAGAATTGGTTACAGACCAGGTTACAGCATTAATGGAGTTGATTAAAAACTCTTATGATGCTGATGCTAATTATGTGAAAGTAACCATAGATACTCATGCTGTATTACAAGATGGCAACCTGTTTAATAAAGAACATAAAGGATACATTGTTGTTGATGATGACGGATTTGGGATGGATCGAAAAACCATCATGCAATCATGGCTCGTTATTTCTTATTCTGAAAAGCGTGCGATAGAAGGTGTGAAGCCTAAAACGCCTAAAGGAAGGACTCCTTTAGGTGATAAAGGTTTGGGAAGATTAAGTACGCAAAAGTTAGCAAATGTATGCGAGATATTTACAAAAAAAGCAAAAAGAAAAGCATTACACGTTGGTTTTAGTTGGAATGATTTTGATAAGGTTCAAAAACTTTCAGATGTAAATGTTAAATTTCAATATACACCATTTAATAAAGATGCGGGAACTCGACTTGTGCTTTTAAATCTAGCGGATGTGAAAGCTTGGGAAGGAGCAAGTTTGGAGCGTTTTAAAGCATTATTATGTCAATTGATTTCTCCTTATCAAGAGAACAGACCCTTTAAGGTTTTTTTAACAATAAACGGAGAGAGCATAAATCTTGATCAAGAGACAAAAAAGTTGCATCAATTAAGTCTTTCAGATATTCATTTCAATTACCAAAATGGTATTTTTTCATGGTATGCGAATTTGAGTATGCGAAAACTTATTGGAAATGATTTTGAAACATACGAGAAAATAGTTTTAGCAGATAGCGGGAAGCGTTTTATCGATAGTTTCTTTAACGATAAGAAAGGACGCGCTTCAAATTACAAAAGAGATGTAGACAATGTTTGGCTTCGAGTCGAAATGTCCTTTCCTCTTTCTGCTACAAAGGAGCCTAAAACACTCTTTAATATGGAGGAGTATGACCCTGGTAATTTCTTTGGTCGTATCCAGGAGTTTACGTTTCAAAATAATGCAAAAAACGAGGAATGGTGGTCAACTCTATATCCAACATTTGATGAGTACAAATCTTTTATTGAGCCTCAGAAAGGAATAAAAATATATCGCGATGGTTTCGCTATTCGACCTTATGGAATCAATTCTTACGATTGGCTGAAATTGGGATCTAGTTGGACAAAGGGAACTTCGTACTACGGCCTAAGACCAGACAATGTTGTGGGATATGTATCTATTGATGAAGGTATAAATTGTAATCTTAAAGATAAGACAGATCGTGAAGGTCTGATTGAGAATGATTATTATCGTGTATTTGTAAGATTATTGGATTATTTCATTAAAACTGTGAATCGTGAATTTGAAAATTTGAGAAGATTCTATAATGATTTCAGAAATGACATGGTTCAAGATAACCAAAAGGTTAAGTCTTTGACTGATGCATTTCATGCAATCCAGGAACAGGGAACACGTGGCAGTGAGATTTCTAAATCATACGATGAGGTCCAGAAGAAATTTTCTTCTATTCAGACGCGGATTCAAAAGGTCGTAAAATCAGAGGACGGGAATATGTTTTCTCAAGGAACAGATTCCTTGACTACTCAAACATTGAATGAAGTTTTTTCTTTATTGGAAAATTCTAAATTAATTTTGGCGCAGGCTAATGATGTTCTGAAAGATTCTGTTTATCTGAATGAGGCTCTTGTTGTATTGAAACCAAAACTTGATACGCTTGAGGATAGTTTGCGAGAAATGACAGAGTTGGCATCTTTAGGTCTCATCTCAGAAATGGTCTCACATGATTTGGGACAAATATCCGACCGTATGCTTGGAAAAGGAAGAGAATTAGAGAGTCAATTGAAATCAAATAAGGAGGTGACAACAGAGCAGATTTATTCAATTATTTCTTTTATCAAGTCAATGGTTACCTCTTTGAAATCCCAAATGAAACATTTGGATTCGTCAATGAAGTATAGTCGTTTGAAGACAGAAGAATTCTCATTAAATGAGTTGCTTGAAAAAGATGAAAAAGCCTATTATAATGAGAAATTGAATAGTAGAAATATAATATTGAAGATAGAAAAGAAGAACGATTTTGTTATTAAAGCGAATAGAGGAAGAATAATACAGGTATTTGATAACCTAATGAATAATTCTATTTATTGGCTAGAGGCAAATGAAGGAGAAAAAAAAGTGCAAATAACAATAGATAAGCCTTGGGTTTATTTTGAAGATAATGGACCAGGTATAGATATATCTGTTGAAAACACGTTGTTTAATCCGTTTGTAACATGTAAACCTGAAGGAAAAGGAAGGGGATTAGGCTTGTTTATCATTCAACAATTGTTAGATGATTGTGGCTGTGATATCGTATTAGATCAAAAAAGAAATAATTTTGGACGCAAATACAGATTCTCCCTTAATTTTTATGGACTGATTTCTAATAAGTAATAATGTGATTTTTGTTTGTAGACGAAGCTAATAATAGTAAAGATATGGCAAGAGATAATTGGACTGAAGAACAGATAACGCTGGTACTCTATGAGTATTGCCTGAATCTTTTTGGACAATTCTCAGCAACGAAACCATTCGTTAAGGAATTGGGAATGATTCCTTAACGATAGGGATTTATTGGCGATACATTTTGAAAAATTTAAAACTATGCATAAAAGAACAAAAAATAAAGTTATACGAGTATTCGAGGGCTTTGCTGGTTATGGCGGGGGATCTTTTGGTTTAAAACGGCTGAAGGAAAATATGCCTGAGATTGATTACAAAGTAATAGGCTATTCGGAGTTTGATAAATACGCGTCAGAATTATATGATGCTAATCACAAAGACAAGGATGGCAAGCCAATGAAGAACTGGGGAGATATTACCCAAATTGTCCCAGAGGAATTGCCGGACTTTGATATGTTTATGGGTGGCTTCCCATGTCAACCATTTTCGTCTGCAGGTATGCAAAAAGGCACAGAAGACCCCTATGGAAGAGGTGCCATGTTAGGGCACATTATTCGCATATGCAAAGTAAAGAAACCGAAATATTTGTTCCTTGAAAATGTGAAAGGTTTTACTCATGGCAAATTTCAACCTATTCACGACCAACTAGTTAAAGATTTGAGAGAAATGGGGTATGGTGAAGAACCATTAGCTAAAGCCGTTCTTAATTCTAAAGATTATGGAATCCCTCAGAATAGAGAAAGGCTTTGGATGTTTGCACAATTAGGTGGTCTTCCTGAAGGCTTTAGTATGATACCACCTAAAATTGAATCAGATGTTAGGATGGCAGATTTCTTAGATCTGAGCCCTGACAAATCTTTGTATCTTTCTGACAAGCAGATAGAGCATCTGAAAGAAAAACATCATATAGACTCATTTGTTGTGGACACCCCTCTCTGCTTTGATGTCTACAATAAGAAGATAAAGCAAGATGGGTATAGTATTACTATAACTCAACCAGAACACAATAGTCTTCGAGTTATTGAGGTCCCTCAAAAAGATGGAAAGGAAATAGTTCGGAAAATGTCTGTGCATGAACAATTCAGGCTTATGGGTTTCCACATTTCTCGTGACAAAAAAGATTGTGAAATAGATTTTGCAGGTCATTCATATTCCCAATTGTCCAAACGAGCAGGTAATGGATGGGATGTGAATCTTGTTGGCATATTATTAACTCATATCCTTAAACAGCTTTAATATGAAATATAGTTTTAATATAGATGAAAAGTCACTCTTTAGGGGCGTACAGAATGACTACAAAAAGGGACAATCTGCAACGGTTCATACGCCGTTAAATCAGTCTCAAGATAAAAACAAATGGCGTAATGACATATATGATTTCATAAAAGGATGTGAATCCGAAGATAAAGTTAAGAATTTACCTGAAATGTTAGAAGCGAAATGCTTGCCAAAGACAACTTCTAAAGCTTCAGGGAAAATAGTCCATTTTTATGTGTTTTCAAAATTCGCTCTCGATGGCGTTTCATTTGATGTGGATTCTTCCTTTGCTATGTATGTAAAAGAAGAAACCAGTGAAAGTATTGTACAACGAAGTGGTGATATCACTGCCAATACTCATCTTGGGCGCCAAAAGCTACACTATCCGATAGCTTTTGCTTATATATTAGATGGTTATAAAATTAACAACAAAAAAGTTTTAGACAAGATACTTGAAGTAAATGGTGGTTTTGCTTATGTCGTTGATGGCTTTGATTATGATACAGAAACAAAAATTTTAAATTTCAAGACTACAATAATTGGAATAGAAGGTGTTTTGCTATCGAATGTCTTCAGAAGGAAAAAGGGTGTAGGATTAAAGCTACTTGTTGATGGTATTAGTATGGATCAGTCAAGTTTAGTTTATGCTACAAAGAAAATCTTGACAGAGGAAGAAAATAAGGCTTTTTTTAAAACATTAGATAAAATACAAGAATCAAGCCGCTCAAATGGCCAAATAGGAGAGGAGTTTGTTTATGATAATATAAAGATAATCCTTGGTGCGGAACCAGAAGAAAAAACTCATATAAGCAAAAAATACCCACAATCACCATTCGACATAGAGTGTATTTTAGATGGCGAAAAGAAATATATTGAAGTCAAATCAACTGGTGGTGAAAAGAAAGTCTTTTATATGTCAAAAGGTGAGAGAAAATTCATGGACATGTATAAACAGCGCTATTTGTTGGTTTTAGTGACAAACGTAAAGTCGAAACATAAAAAATATTCCGTTTACGAACGAAAGGAGATTATGAATTCGAGTAAAATGGAACAAGAATGTCAAAGCATTAAGTTCACTGTTAAAGAATAACGCATTGGATATCATTAAATAATATGTAATTATGAATTTAGATTTGGGTTCATTTGCTTTTGGTTCTTACTTGAATTCGGGTGCAGGTACACCTTCTTGGGGAACTTCTTTGGGACAATCAAGACCAGATTATAAATTTACTTATCCTGGTTCCGAAGTATTACTTATTGGCATGGTATATTGTTCTGTCCCATTGGATAGAGTTAGTCTACCTCTTGGGAAAGGAGGACATATTTATCAAGCTTTAGAGCTTGAAGAATGCCAGATAGCATCGCTTTTTCGTAAAGTATATATAAATGGAATAAGAGTTAATTATCCATTTATCATGGTGCTTGTAAAAGAGAACTCTGATAGCCATTCCGGGCGTAAAAGTATAAAGTACTCTGATAAGAATGCATATCAATCAGACAAGGAACAATTTTCTAATCAAGAGTTTGTTCGTCAGGCTCGTATTTCACTGGGATTGGCAGAGAACGCATGTTGGTTTGTTTATTCAATTGAAATATATAATCAAGACGAATTACATATGTTTGCTGTTGTTGTTGACAAAGACAATTCTGTGACTTATGCAAATTCTTCTATTCGTCGTGATGAATGGATAGACTTGATTCCAGAAAAAGATTTGGATTATACTTACAAACAGAAAAATACGTTTGAATATTCCGGGACTTTGCAACAGATTTATTATGGTGCTCCAGGTACAGGAAAATCACATGAGATAAAGAGATTGACTAAGGGAAAGGAGGTAATTCGTACGACATTCCATCCAGACAGTGATTACTCAACGTTTGTGGGCGCATATAAACCTACGACAAAAAGCGTTCCTATTTATTCCACTTATGGAGAAAAAGCTGTCGAAGTAAAGGATGCAGATGGGAAACCTATGACGGAAGACCGCATTGTGTATGAATTTGTTGAGCAGACTTTCCTACAGGCATATATCAAGGCATGGAAACAATTTGCTAAGGCTGATGAGAGCAAGACTGCGGAAGAGGTATACCTGATTATCGAGGAAATCAATCGTGGTAATTGTGCACAGATATTTGGTGATTTATTCCAGTTGCTCGATCGTGGAGAAGATGGTTTTTCTGAATATCCTATCGTAGCCGATAAGGATTTGCAGAAGCAATTAGCAAAGGCATTTGCAGATATGCCGTTCTTGAATGCACCTTCTGTCTGTGGCATGAGTGCAGAAGAGGTTGCTGTAAAAATCAGAAAAGGTGAAATATTGCTTTTGCCTAATAATCTTTATATATGGGCAACAATGAACACTAGCGATCAAAGCCTGTTCCCAATAGATTCTGCCTTTAAGCGTCGCTGGGATTGGCAGTATATGCCTATTGCCAACGGCAACAAGGACTGGCGCATTTCTGCCAATGGTAATGAGTATGACTGGTGGGAGTTCTTGGAGAAGATAAATGCGCTGATAGGCGAGAAGACCAGTTCAGAAGACAAGAAGTTGGGCTATTATTTCTGTAAGCCCAAAGACGGTCTGATTGATGCCAAGATGTTTGTAGGTAAGGTCATCTTCTATCTGTGGAACGATGTGTTTAAGGATTACGAATTTGAAGGTGATGCGTTTAATGATGTTGAAGGCAAGTTGACCTTTGATAAGTTCTATAAAACGATTGATGGTACGACTTCTGTCGTAGAGGAGAAGGTTGCATTGTTCTTGAAGAACCTAGAAGTTAAGATCGTTAAAGAAGACATAGTTGACGATGAAGCAGATGATGTTCCCATTGATGGAAATGGTGTGAGCAAGCACAAATCACTTCGTTCCGTTAAATTCCAAGATGGTACTTTGTTCTCTACAGAAGAAATGTCCCATTTCGATGTTTATTTAGAATCTTTGAAAAAGATTGGATTGGAAAGAGTACAGCCTATTGTAGCAAACATGAAATATAGGCGTAAGAATTGTCCTATGATATCCCTTGAGGAAATGCCAGATATTGTAAATTCTAATTTCAAATATCATAAAGAAGGAGATTATTATATTGTAAAAGGTGCCATTGATGATACTCTCATCAACATTTTGAATGAATTGAACTCTCAACTTAATATTGGATATATAGTAAATTACGAGTAATGCGCATACTGATAGAAGAATATCAATACGCATACGAGGATATGAGCCAGATGGCTCCAAGCCTTGATATCCAACACGATGCAGAAGGCAAAGTGAGTCTAAGCCGTGTGGGGTATTTCTTCTGCCCAGAGGTAGACGATTGCGTGTTTGTTCTTCCAAAGGTGTTGCTTGAAGGGGAGTTCGGTCAGGAATTGGTGTTTGGACATATTCCACCTCGTGATCTGATCGTTCTTGACAAATGCGAGAAGTTGACTTCAACAGAACGTGAGTTTATTTACAATCTTTCTGTGTGGATATACAGGGCTATCTGTGTGTTTAAGGAACATGAGTATGATCGTTTCGGTGGAAAGAAGAAAACGCCATCTATCGTGCTTTATAAGCAAATGCCAATAGTCGGACATTCGAGAAAAAGAAAAGCAAACACGTTTTTGGATATTTTGTTGGCACTCCAACAATGGAACAGGGATAATCAACAGTTCGTGATGTTCATCGTCAAGAATTTGCATGCAGGTTATAACAAGATCAATTGGACAAGAACAATCTCCCATTCGCAGGCCATCATACAAAATGAACATTCGTCGCAGTCGGTCGTTTATTTGAATCCCGTCAACAGAAAGCGTACGATTAATTTTGATGAAGAGTTGCTGGTAATCTATTACAGCATTCTCTATTACATCAATGATACTTATGGACTGCCTGTTATTATGAATGTGAACTTTCCTCTAATAAAAGGGGAGAGGTTTAAGACCTATCTGAAAG
>Ga0247610_10007318_pt1 | contig 11359 bp, 6 predicted proteins | sample 174DNAGHGhighgp2_FD_193483 | JGI IMG/M metagenome (GOLD analysis project Ga0247610, IMG submission 193483) | Sheep rumen microbial communities from Palmerston North, Manawatu-Wanganui, New Zealand - 1742 DNA GHGhigh gp2 | ecosystem: Host-associated > Mammals > Digestive system > Stomach > Rumen ...
GCCTCAACAGGCTTGAATGTGAATTCTTTGCCCTTGTAATAGCCCGTGCCTTTAACTCTGAAAGGTTTGAGCTGAGAAACTTCATTATCCATATTAATAATGTATAAGAAGTGAAACAATAGAGTTTGCCACTCGTCAACTAGTATAGAGCGGGAAGGTTTGCTAAGCAAGCACAAAATAAAAATGCGCCAGCGAAGCCTTTAAACTTCACGGCGCGAAGATAATGTGAGTATGCTGAGAAATACGAGCTTTTATGCCGGCATAAAATTCAGCATAAATTTTAGCATAACTATTATTTTATTCGAAATTCAGCCTTAATACCATCTATAATACCATTAATAATATTGTTTTGCTCTTCACCTCCTTTGGGGACTAACTTTAATTTCCCTATCAACTTTTTAGCAGCATTGAGAGCTTCCTCATCAAACTTATCAAATTGAACCATATTAGCAAGTTTACTTATGCGAGGCTGAAATGTACTGGGTTTACCACCGCATATCAAACAAATCAATTCCGACAATTGTAACTGGTTTGTGGATTCGGCCGAATATGCTGTGCTTAAGACATTTGCAAAAAAGATGATTTTTTCGTATGCATTTGCTGGTGTCTTCTCTTCTTCCTCTATAACATCATTGGAAGAAGATATTGTTCTATTTTGCTTTAAATCTTCATTCTCCTTTTGTAGTTCAGCAATCTGTGATTTTAGAGACGATGTCAACTCATTCTTAGCTGTGGTTGCTGTTTGTGCTTTTTTCTCAGCCTCCACCTTTTCCTTCTCCAGCTCTTGAATCTGCGCCTTATAGTCAGCCAATGCTCTGTCGAAATCTGCTCTGGTGAACACTTCTGTCTGATTTGGAGAATCACCGATGTAATCGTAATCGTCGAAAGGTTGCTCTTTATCTAAATAGTTCTTAATCGGTGTGATTTCTCTGAGCACATCCATATCTGTATTATCTCTATTTGCTTTTTTTTCCATTGCACTAATGAATTTAGTGAAATGGGTATTATCCTTAGCCGAACGAATCATTGCGTAAACACAGATCATGATAACCTGTGCAATATTAGCAATATTACGGATAGGTGGTGCTGGGTTCCCGTTCGTTCTTTTAGGGGAATCTTGTAGCCTGATTACTGCGCGTTCTATAAATGACTCTGGATGTCGTAAATCTCTTAACGCATGAAGCACCAATTTAGCATTGTACCATACTTCAGCCTCATCAAGATTGGTATTATAATTTTTCGCAATTCCCTTTATTATTCCAGCCATCTTTAGATACAGCTGTTCATCGCAGTATTCATCATTCAGGCAATCCCTTTCGGAGCTCATAAGACTTATGTAGCCGAAGACTGCTTTTACTTCCTTTTTCTCTTCGGCCCTTGCTTTCTCCAGCAATTCATCCTGCTCTATAATTTTATCAATCGTTGGTTTTATGATATTTTTCAGAACATTGTCTCCGCCATATGCCCCCATGTTCCACACTAACTCGGGAAACACTATCGTTTGAAAAATAGAATCCTTGGCATGACGGTAGTATAACAATATGTAAACACGCACCAGAATGTGATGGTAATAATAATACCCAGACCCCAAAGAGCCATTTTTCTTCTTGGCTTCTGCTATTACGCTATCAACAGCCCGAGGTTCACTCTCAATCTTCATGCATAACTCTGTGATGCCATCCCACATCGTGTCAGAGCTATGCCCTTGAAGATGTAGAAGTCTCCTACAAACCCGCTCTGACAGCTGGGCGAGCGTATAATCAGGTAAGAAGTTTGATTTGTTCATATTGATACATTTTAAACAGTTTGTCCAAGCAAGTACGTAAACACTTCTATGAAATTTAGCTGCAAATGTACAAAAATCCCCGGAACTCTAAGCGAATTTCGGGGAAAAATATGAATTATGTGTGCTTCTTTCTATTTTACAAACACTTTTACTATCTCATCTGCTGCCTTTACGATATAAGTTTGCTCCTTAGCAAGGTGAAGTGTGATTGGTGAGCCATTTGATGTGGCAGTAGTTTGAAGATGACCTTCGATGTCATATACCGACACGTTTTCACCTGCATTGAGTCCGCTGACAACAACATTGTTTTGTAAAACAGTAATCTTTACATCTGCTTTGCCACCAACGCCTTTTATAGCATTTCCTTTTGCATAAGTGATGTTTAGTTCTGAACTTTCGGCCATCGCAGGGGTAGTGAATTCTTTTTCGCTATTCAACGAACTTGTCACGTCTGCACCTTTGTATGTGACAGAATGAATATGCCAACCTTCTACTGGTTCTATTTTGAAGGTATAAGCTTTTCCACGTTCACATTTCAGTTTCGTGCAACCACGTTCCGCATCAACGATGGATAACCAGATTGGTTCTCCATCTTCCATCTCCTCAACTTCTTTGAAGTTTGCAGTCCACCCTTTTTCGACATATTTACTCCGTGTGCCAGCTGGAATAATTAGTTTGCAGTTAGTTTTGGTATTATTAGGAAACACATTATCTGGAAATGACATGGGATTAACCATATAACACGTAAGGGTGTTTAATTTTTCGCATCTAAAGAAAGCATAACTACCTATGAGCGAAATACTATTTGGAATATTTATTGAGGTTAGGTTTCGACAATCATAGAAAGCATAATCACAAATGTATGTAACATCATCTCTTAAATGAATACTTATTTCATTAGACAATGATCCTTTATATGAATAAACATACTTCCCAGCATAAATAACACCATCAGGTTGTGATTCTATCCACCCTGTATTATCCAAAGCACCATGTTGTAAAAAAATATTATCTGGAATTTCTATCGTGAACAAATTACTACATCCATCAAAAGCATATTCACTAATTTGTATTACACTTTCTGGAATGTTTATAGAAGATAAATTACTACAATTCTTAAAAGATTTCAGTCCGATGTAGGTAACAGATTCGGGGAGTTTAATCGAAGATAAACTGGTACAGCCATAAAAAGCTTCTCCATCTATAGAATTGATACCTTCCGGAAGTTGTATTGATGTAAGGCTGCTACAACCGTAGAAGACTTGATTTGTTATAAGCTTAACGCTATCAGGTATATTAATAGATCTAAGGCTGCTACAACCATAAAATGCACCTGTGGAAATATATTTCACGCTTTCTGGTAGAATGAGGGATTTTACATTCCTGCAATTATAAAAAGCTTGATACCCGATACTTGTTACCTGATAATAACTTTGATTATCTATGCTATATATTTCACTTGGTACAACAATATTTCCATAATAATCATTTTTTTTCCCATGAGTAACTGATGCCGTTTTATATATGTCGTCAAGATCGTACCATATACCACCAACCTTTTGTTTCTCCGCATAAGAAACTATTGGGAGCAACATCAAAGCTAAGAAAAGAATTTGTTTTTTCATAATCCAATTATTTGTTTGTTAATGCGTTAAGAAATACAACAAAAAGAAAACGTGGACAATTTACTTCGCCTACGTTTCTGAGGTATCGCCAAACACCTATTTGTCTTAAACGAGTAAACGTCCACGCCAAGCGGCGTGAACTATCTACTTTTATTCTTAACAAATTCCTCAAATTTGGCGATTTATCAGAAACAAGAATCAAAAGTGGATGTTCATCCTTTATGTCTTGAAAATGTTAATCTATGCTCATAGGCAATATGGTTTTAGTGATTATGCGCCGCAAATATACAAACTCTTTTTGATTGGATTGTATTTTCTCTATTATTTTTCGCAAATCATCTTTTCATCTCCTCAATTCTTCTATTTGTTTCTTCAGAGCGGCGTTTTCGGCCTTGAGGCGTTGGTTTTCGGTTTCAAGAGAGCGCATGTGTGCGTCTTGCTGTTGCCTGTAGCCGGTGCGGGCAGCATACATACGCTCCTTGATTCCGCCCTCGGTGACGAAGCGTTTCTCCAGTTTCTCTATGTATGCGTACATCATCTTATCGGTCTGATGACAGAGAGTGAGGAGGAGGTTGGCCATCTCCTCGTCGTTCATCTTCGCCACAAGAGGCTCGTAGGAGCTGTAGTCGTTGTGGTGGTGACAGAAATCGCGCAGGCGACGCTGGCGTTCGCTGTCGGAAGCCCATGCAGGTAGGTGGTGGGTGTTGAGGTAGTCCTGATAGTCTAAGCGCAGTTCCTGAAGGCTGCCACGAGCTACATTCAGGAGCTTTATCTCCGACTCAGAACTTGTCTGCCCGTCCTCGCTGCCTTCAACGATATTCTGCTTGCCCGAGCGGGCCGCCTGTATCATCTGATCTACAGTGCGGTCGCCGTAAGGGGGGAGGAAACGATGACAGAACTCCACCGTCAGCTGGTAGATGGCATCGCTCTTGCGGTAGAAGTACAGCTGCTCCCAGACAACTGGCTTCTTCAGCACCTTCCCTCTTGTATCGTATTCCATAGTTTCTAGGGTTTTAGGGGTTAGGGTTAGGAGATTCTAGGAGGTTCTAGGGGTTTCTAGGATTTCCTAGGGTTTCCTAGGGTTTCCTAGGCTTTCCTAGGTTTTCCTAGGGTTTCCTAGGCTTTCCTAGGCTTTCCTAGGTTTTCCTAGGAGGTTCTAGGCTTTCCTAGGCTTTCCTAGGCTTTCCTAGGCTTCCTAGGGGTTCCTATCCTCTCATTTCGCCTGCAAAGTTAAGCATTAGTGGGAAGACCGCCAAAAAGAAAAAGGATTTTCTGCGTTTTTCTTTGGCTAATAAAGCTGAGATAGTAGGAAAGTAACTAAGTCACTTGTGGACGGGAAGAGTTCATAAGGTGGTAATAAAAGTATAAAATCTATATATTTAAAACTCTATTAATAATCTTATAAAGATGTAAACATCGGGCGTTTCTGTTCCTGTCTATAAGTTACTTTCTTACTTGCTGACTTTTCTAGGATTTCCTAGGTAGTCCTAGGCATTCCTAGGCTTTCCTAGGCTTTCCTAGGCTTTCCTAGGCTTTCCTAGGCTTTCCTAGGGTTTCCTAGGATTTCCTAGGATTTCCTATAAAAAAAACTTTGAAAATCTTTGATTTTTCTTTGCAAATAATTTGCGGGAGTCGCAGATTTTTCGTACCTTTGTGGCAGCAAAAGGGACGAAGGAGACACGTCCGACCCTTCACGGAGACTACGCGCAGACTCCACGGAGGGTAAGGCAAGAAACCATGAAGTCCCTCTCCAACTACCCCCGTGGGGGAGAGAGACCTGCGGAGACTGGAAATAGCAAAATAACCAAAATCGTAAATAAATCGTAAATCGTCAAATAGTAAATTACCTCAATCGTAAATAAATCGTAAATCGTAAATCGTAAAATCGTAAATTACCTAAATCGTAAATAAATCGTAAATAGTAAATAGTCAAATCGTAAATTACCTCAATTGTAAATAAATCGTAAATCGTAAATCATCAAATCGTAAATTACCTCAATCGTAAATAAATCGTAAATAGTAAATAGTCAAATCGTAAATTACCTCAATCGTAAATAAATCGTAAATCGTCAAATCGTCAAATCGTAATTACCTCAATCGTAAATAAATCGTAAATCGTAAATCGTAAATCGTCAAATCGTAAATCGTCAAATCGTAAATTACCAAAATCGTAAATAAATCGTAAATCGTAAATAGTCAAATCGTAATTTTTTTCAACTTTTTGTTTAACCTTAAATTTTTACCATCATGATTGATTATGCTGTTGCAATGCTCTCCAACATCCGTACGGGAGAGAAGAAGGCCTACGCCTTCCTACAGAGTCGTGGAACCCTCAGCATCGACGAAATCGCAGACCATCTGGTCAGCCACGGCTGCAACTACGACCGAGGCGACGTCATCGCCATCATCACCAAGCTCGTGAACTGCTCCAAGGAGCTGATGCTCGACGGTTACCGCATCGAGCTGGGCGATCTGGGCAAGCTCTATCTGACTTGTCAGAGCGAGGGCGCCGTGAGCAAGGAGAAGTTCACCCGCGCCAACATCAAGAGCATCAACGTTAAGTTCTCTGCCTCGAAGCTCTATGACGACCTCCTTCAGAGGGTGTCTCTCCACAAGGCTCCCACCCGCAAGGCTTCTGCCGCCGCGCTGGAAGCAGAGCTGTCCGGTTTGACCACCGCCGACTGGAGCGCCGACGACGACGCTGAAGGCGAAGGCGATTAAGCTAGGGTTTCCTAGGAGAACCTAGGCATTCCTAGGCTTTCCTAGGCTTTCCTAGGCTTTCCTAGGCTTTCCCAGGGTTTCCTAAAATCACCTCGGCACCCCTTCCAGAGATGGAGGGGGTGTCTGTGTTGTATGTTAAAAAAGGCTTTCGCTTTCGTTATTTCGCATGAAAATCATTACCTTTGCGCCCGATTTATAAATAGGGAAGATTTTTATGCAAGATAAAAGCAGCCATTCGATTTCTGTTTTCAGTGACGGAAGCGCAAACGACGATGCCATTTACAACATGAACGTGCCCCCCACCCTGCCTCTGCTGGTGCTGAGGAATATGGTGATTTTTCCGGGGATTCTGATGCCCGTGGGAATTGGGCGGCAACGCTCGTTGGACGTGGTGAAACGCGCCTACAACTCCGACACACTGATTGTGACGGCCACACAGACCAACCCCTCGATTGAGGAGCCGGGCGAGGGAGATATCCACCCCTACGGCACAGTGGCCAAGGTGGTGAATATGATGGAACTGCCCGACGGCACCACGACGGCCATAATACAGGCTTTCGCGCCGGTGATAATCAACGAGCTGATAGACCGCGGCTCGCACTACGAGGCTTTCGTGATAAAGCGCAACGAGCGCACGGAGGAGACCGAGGACAGCACCTACACAGCTCTGATGCAGACGCTCAACGAGCGCGTAGCGGAACTGTCGGGACTGGTGGAGATGCCTGCCGAGACGATATTCTCGCTGAAGCAGATGGCAGACACGCCCGTGTTCCTGAATTTCGTATGCACCCACATGCCCGTGCCCATCAAGGACAAGATTCAGATGCTGGCCACGGAGAGTCCGCTGGAGCGCGGCACCATAATCCTGCGCGCCCTGGCCCACGAGATTCATTTCGCACAGATACGCCGCGACCTGAGAAGCAAGACGCAGGCGGATATAGACCAGCAGCAGCGCGAGTATTTCCTGCAGCAGGAGATTCGCAACATACAGAATCAGCTTGGCAACCAGCCCGATGCCGAGATAGAAGAACTGAGGAAGAAGGCCAAGAAGATGAAATGGGGCGAGGAGATGGACAAGACCTTCGAGCGCGAGCTGACGAAGCTGGAACGCATACAGCCGCAGAACCCCGACTACAACGTGCAGATGAATTACCTGCAGACGCTGCTGCAACTGCCTTGGAACGTGCTGACAACGGACAATCTGGATCTGCGCAACGCCGAACGCACCCTGAACCGCAACCACTACGGCATGAAGGAGGTGAAGGAGCGCATACTGGAACATCTGGCCGTGCGCCACATGCGCGGGCCGGAGATGAAACCCACCATCCTCTGCCTCTACGGCCCTCCGGGTGTGGGTAAGACATCGCTCTGCCGCAGCATAGCAGACGCGCTGAAACGCAAGTATGTGCGCGCCTCGCTGGGCGGTATGCACGACGAAGCGGAGATTCGCGGCCACCGCCGCACTTACATCGGAGCCATGCCCGGACGTATCATCAAAAATCTCATAAAAGCGGGTTCAGCCAACCCCGTATTCGTGCTGGACGAGATAGACAAAGTCACCGAGAACACCATACACGGAGACCCCGCATCGGCTCTGTTGGAGGTGCTTGACCCCGAGCAGAACGAGACCTTCCACGACAATTTCTTAGACGTGGATTTCGACCTCTCGAAGGTGATGTTCATAGCCACGGCAAACAACGTGGGCGCTATACCCCGCCCGCTGCTGGACCGCATGGAGCTGATAGAGGTGTCGGGATATATCACCGAGGAGAAGATAGAGATTGCGAAGCGCCACCTAATCCCGCGTGTGAAGGAGGCCTGCGGCATAGCCGACCACAAGGAGATACGCTTCTCGAAGGACGGGCTGGAGTTCCTCATAGAGAACTACACCCGCGAGAGCGGAGTGCGCGGGCTGGAGAAAGAGCTGAACCGCTTCTTCCGCAAGGTGGTGCTGAGATACGAGCTGGATCAGGTGTTCCCCTGCACCACCATCAAGCGCGAGGATATAGTGAAGCTGCTGGGCAAGGTGAAGTACCAGCGCGACATCTACCAGGGCAACGGCTACGCAGGCGTGGTCACCGGACTGGCTTGGACGAGCGTGGGCGGCGAGATCCTTTTCATAGAGACAAGCCTCTCGAAAGGTAAGGGACAGAAGCTCACCCTCACGGGCAATCTGGGCGACGTGATGAAGGAGTCGGCTATGCTGGCGCTGGAGTTCATCAAAGCCCACGCCGAAGACCTCAACATAGACATACGCATCTTCGACAACTACAACATACATCTGCATGTGCCGGAGGGAGCCGTGCCCAAGGACGGCCCCAGCGCCGGTATCACTATGGCCACAAGCCTCGCCTCGGCTCTGACGCAGCGGCGCGTGCGCAAGAATCTGGCCATGACGGGCGAGATAACGCTCAGAGGCAAGGTGCTGCCCGTGGGCGGTATCAAAGAGAAGATTCTGGCTGCCAAGCGTGCCGGCATCACCGACATCATACTCTGCGAAGACAACCGCAAGGACATCGAGGAGATAGACGAGCTCTATCTGCGCGGCCTCAACTTCAGATATGTCCGCAACGTAATGGATGTGCTCGACATCGCCCTGCTGCCGGAGAAGGTGGATCACCCGATAGAGTTTAAATTTGAAAAAGACTCTCCCCCTACCGCTCCCTGTTAGGGAGGGGAGTAATTAGAGGACAAGAAGAGAAGGGAGACCCTCCCCCCTGTCCCTCCCTTGTAGGGCGGGGAGTAATTAGATGTCAAGAAGAGAAGGGAGACCCTCCCCCCTGCCCCTCCCTGTTAGGGAGGGGAGTAATTAGAGGTCAAGAAAGGGGGATTCATTGAAAGTTGAGAGTTGAGAGTTGAGAGTTGAGAGTCAGTTTAATAGTTGAGAGTTTAGAGTTGAGAGTTTAGAGTTGAGAGTTTAGATTTATGGATAAAGAAAATACATCCAGCCATATAGTAACTACTCCCCTCCCTCACAGGGAGGGGCAGGGGGGAGAGTCCGTTGGGGGAGAGTCCGTTGGGGGAGAGTCCGTTGGGGGAGAGTCCGTTGGTGGGTCTTCTTTTACCCTCCTCGCCAACGACCCGCAGACGTCGGCACGTGCAGGACTGCTGCAGACGGACCACGGCCCCATAGAGACCCCGATATTCATGCCCGTGGGAACAGTGGGGTCGGTGAAGGGTGTGCAGCTGAAGGACCTCTACGAAGACATCCACGCCCAGATTATCCTCGGCAACACATACCATCTGTATCTGCGTCCGGGCACCGAAGTGCTCGAAGCAGCAGGGGGGCTGCACCGCTTCAACGGCTTCGACCGCCCCATGCTCACGGACAGCGGCGGCTTTCAGGTATTCTCTCTCACCGGCATACGAAAGCTGCGCGAAGAGGGCTGCGAGTTCCGCAGTCATATCGACGGCAGCAAGCATTTCTTCTCACCCGAGAAGGTGATGGATATAGAGCGTTCCATAGGTGCGGACATCATCATGGCTTTTGACGAGTGTCCTCCCGGAACGGCTGAATACGACTACGCGAAGAAGAGTCTCACGCTGACACACAACTGGCTCGACCGCTGCATACGCCGCTTCAACGAGACGGAGCCCAAATACGGCTACCACCAGAAACTCTTCCCTATAGTTCAGGGCTGCACCTACCGCGACCTGCGCATACAGAGCGCGGAGTTCGTGGCCTCGAAAGGGGCAGAGGGCAACGCCATCGGCGGACTGGCCGTGGGCGAACCAACGGAGGTGATGTACGAGATGATAGAACTGGTCAACGGCATCCTGCCCAAAGACCGCCCGCGCTATCTCATGGGAGTCGGAACCCCGGCTAATATCCTCGAGGCCATTGCTCTCGGCGTGGATATGTTCGACTGCGTGATGCCCACCCGCAACGGGCGCAACGCCATGCTCTTCACCTCCGAAGGCACAATGAACATGCGCAACGCCAAATGGGCCACGGACTTCTCACCCATAGACTCCGCCGGAACATCATACGTGGACACAGCCTACACGAAAGCCTATCTCCACCACCTATATAAGGCTCAGGAACTGCTCGCCCTGCAGATTGGCAGCATCCACAACCTGGCCTTCTACCTGTGGCTCGTGGGTGAAGCCCGCAAGCACATCATCGCCGGCGATTTCCGCCAGTGGAAAGATATGATGATTCCAAAACTAAGTCAAAAATTGTAGAAAAGAGGACTCTCCCCCACCCCCTCCCTGTAGGGAGGGGAGCGATTACTCACCAGACATGGAAATAGAAGACAAAACTCCTCAAAATATTTCGCAGAGCGAGACTGAGAGCATATCTGAGGCTCAGGGCCTTTCTACTGCAAAAGTTACTACTCCCCTCCCTCACAGGGAGGGGCAGGGGGGAGAGTCCGCTGTGTCTTCTTTTATTTCCAATGTTAGGCGCAACCTGTTCTCGCGCTTGGACCGCTACATAATGGCGAAGTTCCTGGGTACGTATGTGTTCTCCATCGTGCTCATCATCACCATCGCCGTTGTGTTCGACTTCTCAGAGAACTCGGACAAGTTCGCATCCAACCACGCTCCGATGGCCGGACTGGCATACTACTATCTCGACTTCGTGCCGTTCTACGCCAATATGTTCTCTGCCCTGTTTGTATTCATCTCCGTGATATTCTTCACAGCAAAACTGGCGGAGAACTCAGAGATTATCGCGATGTTGAGCACGGGCATGAGCTTCAGTCGACTGCTGCGCCCCTATCTGATTTCCTCGGCTCTGATTGCAGCCCTCTCCTTCTACCTCGGCTCGGAAGTGATTCCACGGGGGTCGGTGGACCGCATCCAGTTTGAATACCGCTACAAAACCAGCAAGAACAAGAAACCGCAGACGGCCACTAACCTGCAGTTGCAAGTGGATACGGGCGTGATTGCCTACATAGAGTTCTTCGACGGCATACGCAAAAGCGGCACACACTTCTCGCTGGACAAATTCGAGAACAAACAGCTGATAAGCCACCTCACAGCCGAACGTATAGAATACGACACGCTGGCTGACGAGCGCTTCCACTGGAAACTGTGGCGCGTGAAGATACGCACGCTCAAAGGCCTTCGCGAACAAATCGTCACGAAGGAGCTGATGGACTCCGTTATTCTGATGGAGCCAAGCGACTTCCTGCCCATATCCAACATAGAGACCACGATGACCAACTCCGAACTGCTCGCATACATAGACAAACAGCAGCTGCGCGGGGCAGGCGGCATCAAA
>Ga0247610_10007319_pt1 | contig 11359 bp, 14 predicted proteins | sample 174DNAGHGhighgp2_FD_193483 | JGI IMG/M metagenome (GOLD analysis project Ga0247610, IMG submission 193483) | Sheep rumen microbial communities from Palmerston North, Manawatu-Wanganui, New Zealand - 1742 DNA GHGhigh gp2 | ecosystem: Host-associated > Mammals > Digestive system > Stomach > Rumen...
ATTAACCCATCAGCCGGTATGGCAGGTGAAACAATATTAGATATGATTTTGGAATTACAAGAATCCGAAGATATTGGTATGATAATTCTAGATTCAATTCCTGCTTTAGTACCAAAGGTTGTTATCGAATCTAGTATGGAAGAAGATAAAGGTATGAGAGCCACAATGGCTAAAAAGATGTACCCATTCTTATCAGTAATGGGTGGATTAGTCCAAGAAAAAGGTAATATCTTTGTTTTAATTAACCAAGTTCGTGAAACTGCCGGAGTTATGCCTGGTAGTATTATGTATAAGGAACCAGGTGGTAAGGCGTTAGAATATTATGCTTCAGTATGTATTAGATTTGGTTCTAGAACATTTACATTAGAAGACAATATGGATGCTTGTAAAAAAGAAGACGGTCTTGGTGCCGATGGTTTTAGATTAAAATTCAAAATTACTAAAAATAAAACAGCTCCTCAAAATAGAGCAGGTGGATTTATTACATATAGATATAAAACTGGTGTAGATAAAATTCATGATTTATTAGAAATTGCTTTAAAATTTGATTTTATTAAAAGATTAAATAATGTTACTTATTCTTTAATTAATTTAAAAACTGGTGAAGTATATAAGGATAAAAACGGTGAATTACTAACAGCTAAAAAATCAGAATTAATTGATTATTTATATAACAATCCTGATTTCATGAAAGAATATTTAGAAATGATTACAGATTTCATTTCAGGTGATAACTTCGAAAGTCAATCATTATTAAGTGCCGAAGAATTGAAGGAAATCAATGAACAAGATTCAGCAATAACTGAGGAAGACTAGTTATGTTAAAAGTTGTAACAAGAGAACGTGAAGGTGAACAAAAGAAACCAACACGTTCCTTTTCTTCCAAACAAGAAAAGCAAGTAGCAAAAAATGTTGGTGGTAAACAAGTTGTCAATTCGGGAGCAACGATGTTCAAAAAAGGAGACGTTAACTTAGAAAGTCTTATGTTAATTGAATGTAAGACTAAAACAACACCATCAAAATCAATAACTATTCATAAAGATTGGTTAATTAAAAATAATGAAGAAGCAGTTTTTATGGGTAAGGAGTTTAATACATTAGCGTTTAATTTTGGACCTGATGAAAAAAACTATTATATCCTAGACGAAAACTTATTTTTAGAATTTCTAGAATTTTTAAAAGAAAAATATTCTAATTTATTATAGGGGTACAGTATGACTTGGATTGATATACTTGGTTATGTTGGAATGGCTTTTATAATTATATCGTTTTTATTTAAAAATTCATTAATTTTAAGAAGTGTTAATACTATTGGTAGTGCACTATCTGCAACTTATGGTTTTTTAATAGCTGCATATCCAACGGGTGCTTTAAATTCAATTTTAACCATAATAAACGTTGTATTCTTAATTATATATTTTATTAATAAATCAAAAAAAGTTGAAAATAACGAGGTTTAATCCTCGTTTTATTTATGTTTAATTGTATTATTAAATAGAAAGGAAACGGTAAGATGAAAAGAAACGGAAAAAATATGAAAATGCCTAAAGTAGAAGGAATGACTTCTGATAAATGGTCAACAATGACTAATATGACTAGAGCCTTCTTTCTTAAGAATTTAAAAAAGCAATTAAGGGAAAACAGAAAAAATAAAAACAAAACTGTTGAAACTCAAGAAGTAGAAGTTGTTGAAGATTAATTAGAAATAAAGACCTTAATTAGGTCTTTTATTTTTTCTTTTTATAATGTATAATATAAAGAATAGAGGTGGATATTGTGAGTAAAATTTATTTTATTTCAGATTTACATTTTCATCACACTAATATACTTAGATATGAACCAAGAAGAATTAAATTAACTTGTGAATACGTCGTTAATAATAATTTAATTATGTTTGATTGTTCACCAAAAGAAATGATAAATAATTTAATAAAAAAATATACTCAGGCTTTAATCGATAATAATAAGGAATTAATTGAAGAATGTTTAACTTATCACGATGAAATGATACTTGATAGCATTAATAAAAAAGTTAAAGAGGAAGACACTTTATATTTTTTAGGTGATTTTGGATATTGTCAATATGGTTGTGGTACAAAATTTCATAAAGTTAAAGAAGAAATAAAAAATAAAATTATTGAACTTGGAAATAAAATTAAATGTAAAAATAAAATAATGATTTGTGGTAATCATGATTGGCGTTATACATCATCTGATGGAACACATTTTTTAAATGATGAGGTAAAAGATTTTTGGCATAAAGTTGGTTTTAAAGATGTTTATGCAAATCCAATACTTTTAAAAGAGTGGTTTTTATTAAGTCATGAACCAGTTACTTATATGAATCCAAATGCTATTTTCTTTAATATTTGTGGACATGTTCATTCAAATCCAATGTATATTACAGAATCAGAACATCATTTAATCGTATGTGGTGATAGATTTGATTTTAAACCACAACAAATTGATAAGTTTAATATTAATCCTTATTCATAATAGGATTAATTGTATAATTATTATAATGAAAGGAAGTATTTTATGTTAAATGTTAAACCTTTAACTCCTCAAGAAATAGAGGAAAATAAAAATTTATTTATAAACTTAGTTAATCAAATTAATATTGATGGTGTAGATAAAGAAGGACTAATTAATTATTTGTTAAATTCAGATTTCTTCTTTGCACCCGCTTCTACTAAATACCATTCTAATTATGATGGTGGTTTATGTCAACATAGTTTAAATGTTTATATTGCTTTAAAAAGTTTATATTCACAATATAAAGCAACTGTTGGTGAGATTGATGAAAATAGTTTATTAATTTGTGGTTTATTCCACGATATTTCTAAAGTTAATTTTTACGAAAAATATACATCAAATAAAAAAGTATATAATGAACAAGGTTCAAAACATGATAATGGTGGTAAATTTGACTGGGTAGCTGTCGATGCCTGGAAGGTAAGAGAAGCCGAAGATAGATTTATTGCTGGAACACATGAAGAAAATTCAGTCCTACTTTTAAGTAGATTTATCCCATTAAATCATGATGAAACAGTTGCCATTATGAATCATCATATGCATACTGGAGACGGTGTTCAAAGTATGGACCAAACATATATTTGTAATAAATATCCATTAGCCGTCTTATTACATTTAGCAGATTTTGCAGCTACTTATTTATCTGAAGGTATTGTTTCCTAATGAATGAATTAACTAAAAAGCAATTGGATTCGGTTCAAATCGCTGATTTAAGCCACTTTAATAAAGAGGATAATACTTTTTTAATACCTCAGAAAAAAGCAATTAAAATCGAGAAAAATAAGGCTTATTTAATATATTTAACAGATTCATTTTTTTATAATGATGTATTAAAAACTAATTGAAATAAAGGTATACTACCTAAAGATAGATATCTTAAATGTGATGTAGATAATATTATAGCAAAAATGATAAAAATAACAGCTATTGGTTATGATATTTTAAATAAAAAAGATACAACAAATTTTTGGAGTGGTTGGGTTTCTTTAGATGATATTCAGGTACTCCAAAAACTATAATGTATATTTAATTAAGGAGATGATTTAATGCAAAGTTTAGCTACGAAATACCGTCCTCAAACATTTGAGGAAGTTTGTTCACAACGAGCAATAATTACAATATTAAGAAAACAATTAGAACTTAAAAAGTATACAAATTGTTATGCCTTTTGTGGACCTTCCGGTTGTGGTAAAACAACTATTGCAAGAATATTTGGTAACGCTATTAATCAAGGAAAAGGTAATATAATTGAAATAGATGGTGCTTCTAATAATGGTGTTGATAATATTAGGGCAATTATTGAGGAAGCAAATAGTAGAAGTATTGATTCAGAATATAAAATATTTATTATAGATGAATGTCATATGATAACTACAGCTGGTTGGAATGCTTTCTTAAAAACAATTGAGGAACCACCAAAATATACTATATTTATGTTCTGTACTACAAATCCTGAAAAAATGCCGGCTACTATTAACAACCGTGTTATGAAATTTAATTTATCTAAAGTTGATACCAATTTAATTAGAAAAAGACTTGAATATATCTGTCAACAAGAAGGATTTATTAATTATAATGATGCTTGTGATTATATTAGTAAACTTTGTCAGGGAGGGATGAGAGATGGAATTTCTCTTCTTGAAAAAGCAGCAAATTATAATACCGATTTATCAATCGATAATGTTTTAGAGGCACTTGGTGACTTTAGTTATGATTCATTTTTTAATTTAACTGGTGATTTATTAAATCAAGATGAAGGTAATGTTTTATTAACAATTAATAATTATTTTAATCAAGGTAGAGATTTAAAATTATTTATTGATCAATATTTAGACTTTACTTTAGATTTAGCGAAATATTGTTTATATAATAATATTAATTATGTTAAGATACCAGCAAATCTAGATAATAGATGTAAAGGTTATTCAAGTATTCCAAATATATTAGATTGGACTAACAAATTAATTTCTAAAGTTTTAGATATTAAAAATGCGATTAAATATGATGTAAATGCTAAAACTACAATTGAGGCAATGTTTGTTGCCATAAGTAGAGGTATTTAATATGAATAGTTATGAAGAAAAATACGGTAATCTTATACTTGCCGCAGAAACCTTAGCAGAAGAACAAAAAGAAAAATTAGAAGAAGAACATAAAAAAGTTGAAGAGTCACTAAATTTTAAACTTAAAACTTTAGAATCTATGTTTTTAAATGTTTGTAGACATGTTTACATGTTAAAATCCAATATAATTACCATTGATCAGTTGTTATCCATTGTTAATGGCTGTCTGGATCCAAAAATAATTAATGACTTTACTTGGTTGTATTTAAAGACTGATGATGAAAAGAAAAAAGAATTAAGTGAAGTATATAAAAAGGTTGAAGAGTATAATAAAAATTATTTAAATGATTTAATGGCTGAATTAACTGTTGACGAGGTAGATAACGACGATGATATCCTACAAGGGGATAAGGATGAAAATGGAAAATATAAAATTAAGTTTAATGCTAAAGTAACTAATTCTACTATGCAAACTTTTAATAATCATGATGATTTAGAAGAACTAGAAAATTTAAAAGTTTTCAAAAGTAAAATTGAAGATTTGGTAAAAGATTTAAATAATAAAACAGAAGATAAAGTTGAATAAGATTTAAGATCTGAAACGTGGGTGATTATATGATAGGTCAAAGTAAATTATTAGAAAAACTAAATAAGTATAATATAGATACTTTTCCTAGATCTACTATGTTAATTGGTGAAACGGGTATGGGTAAACATACTATAACTAATTATATTAAGGATAATATTTTACATTTACCACTATTAGATATAACTGAAAATTTAACAAAGGAATACATTGATTTAATTTATTTAAATCCTAATCCTTTTATATATATTATAGATTTAACTAAAATAACTGAAAAAGAATCTAATGTAATTTTAAAATTAGTTGAAGAACCACTTCCAATTTCATTTTTAATATTATTGGTAGATAATAAAAATAATGTTTTAAATACAGTTTTAAACAGGTGTATTACTTTTGAATTAGAACAATATTCAAGGGAAGAATTAAAAGAATTTACAAAAGGTTGCAAAAATGAAGATTTAATTTTAAATATTGTTAAATCCCCTGGAAAAATTTTAAATAATAATTTAGATTCGTATATTGAAGATCTATATAATTTATGCAATACTATAGTTACTAAACTAAATAAAGCTAGTTATCTTAATACTTTGAGTATTACTGATAAACTTAATTATAAGGACGAGTATAATAAATTTGATTTTATCATATTCTTTGATTGCTTAAGTTATTGTTACTATAAAGATTTCATAGAAAATAAAAATGCCAGGAGTTTAAATTTCTATTTATATATAGTTGAAAGTAGAAAAAAATTAATTGATAAAAGGTTAAATAAAGAATTATTTATGGATAACTTCCTATCTAATTTGTGGTTGGTGGCTAAAAAATGGAATTAAAAACATTAAAAGAAAAAATAATTAAAAACACATTAGATGACAGTTTAATTATATTTAAATATGTTGATAATAAATTTTTATGTAAACAATATATTAATACTATTGCTAGTTTAAGAAATATGGAAAAGGTATATATCAATAGTATTGAGGAAGCCGTAGATGATTTTTTAGGTTTAGATAATTCAAGTTTATTTATACTTGATGTTGAAGAATTAAAAGAATATCCAACAAACGACATTAAAAATTTAATTATAATGTGTAAAAAATTACCTGATAATTTAGAAATTGACTATATTGATGTAGCAAAACCTGTTAATTGGCAAATAGAAGATTATGTAAAATATAGACTAAAAGGTTTAGATGAAAACAGTATATTATGGTTATGTCAAATATGTAATTATGATATTTTTAGATTAAATTCAGAATGTAAAAAACTTGAATTATTTCCAACAGGTTCACAAAAAGAAATATTTAAACAATTAAAAGAAGACAATGTTTATAGTGACTTAACTGATTTAAATATTTTTAATTTTACAGATTCCTTAATATTACACGATATGCCAAAAGTAATAGGAATGATGAAACAAATGGAATTAATTGATATTGAACCATTGGCTGTTGTAACAATATTATTAAAGAAATTTAAACAATTATTAGCAGTTAAAACAAATAATCAACAGTACATTAAAAATTTAAATATGTCAAGTAAGCAAGTTTGGTTTTTAAAAAATAATCAGGTTAATAGATTTACAGAAAATAAATTAATAAGTAATATAGAATTTTTAACAGGAATAGACTATCAATTAAAATGTGGTAATTTAGATTTAAGCCGAGATAATTTATTATCCTATATAACTTGTAATTTAATATAAACAACAATAAAAAAAGAGGTTTAAACCTCTTTTTACTTTGTTTATAATAAAATTATTATACTTAAAATTATCGTTTAAAATACAAAAATTTTAGGATAATTTATTTTCTAACTCACCTATTTTTTCTAATAATTTATTTATTTTATTTTCTAATATAATTATTCTATTTTCTAGTTCACTTTCAACTTTTCTTGAAACTTTAAATTCGTCAATGACTGATTGTTTTAAATTATAGGCACCACCAGAAGTAAGTTTTAAATCACTATCTTTTATAATTTCATCGGTATCGCTTGTATTTACAACTCTGTCCATACCTATATTTCTTCTTGCTAAAGCTTTTTCAGTAGAATCAAATATAGATGATTGATCAATATCAAAAGAAACCGCCTTTATTTGATTTGTCGTTACCTTATGTGGGTTATTTTCATCCATTTTATGTAAATCTATTTCTTCTTTTAAAACATCATTATAATTTGGATAAGGATACATACTTATATCATTAACTACGTTGTTATCAACTTGATTTTGAAATAATTCTTTTGTAAATTTACCAAAACCATAATTATTATTTTCCATAATTTTACATCTCCTTTATATAGAATTTAGTTCATTATCTTTTAAAACCATTAAAGGGTTTACTTGTATCACCTTTTTTTACTCTTACAAGATGACTATTATCCCCTAAATCATCTTCTATATATATTTCAGGTAAACCAGTGAAGGCAATTGATGAATCAATTCTAATAGTTTTTTTCTGTGGTGGATTTGTATATGTTAAATTTGATACTACTGAATTTGTATTATTAATTTTTTGTCTAAATTTATTTTTCTTTTTTTCATCATAATCTATTTCATATTTACTAGCATAAGGAAAATTATTTGAAAATCAAATCTTTAATTCCTTATTTTCATATATATTTATATCCTCATTTGTATCATTTATACATATACTGTCTCTACTATTTAATCTTTCTTTTATTAACTTATCACTACTATTTGATTGTAATGTTCCTTGAATTATTGTTGATTTTTGTTGTTTATTTTTTTGAATTAAATCATTTAATCAAACATAGCAATTGATGTTTTTTTCTTGCCTAAAGGTAGAAATTGAATTTAAAATGTCTATCTTATTTCTATTAAAACATTCTGACATTTCAGATTTTAAGAATGGTCTAAATGCGTGTTCATAGTATTTATATGTTACAACATTTTTAAAAATTAAATTATTTGCATTTATTATATGTTTAGAATATAATAAATCACTTAATTTCTCTTTTTCACTATAATTGAATAAAACCTTATCTCCACTAAATATATCACTTGAATTTAGATGATTTAAAACAAATATATCATCATTGAAATATATAAATTTTTCAGATAAATTAGGAATATTATGTAAAAACATTTCAATTGTACAACTGTTAAAAGTAGGTAGATACTCTTTTGGTATAAACTTATCGTGTGTAATTATTTTAATTTTTGTTTTATCTAGTCATTCAGGAACTTGTGATTCTGATTGAACTATTAAAAATAAATTATTTATTCAAGGCATATTAGTATCAATACATCTAAAGAAATATTTAAAAAAGTCACCCTGACCTCTAAATCTATTTTTTGCATTTATTGCTTCTATTGATTGATCCTTATAAGGATTATAAATATTAAATAATTTAATCCAATTTGTGTCATTTGAATCTACATAAGGTACTACTAAATCAATTTTATCTTCTGTTTTATCATTTAAAATTTGTTTAACTTTATTAATAAATTGTTGACAAGTTATATCTTTACCACTATGTATATTATTATTAATTATTTCAACATATTTTGCTTTATATAAATCTAATAATTTTACGGCATCATCTGACCATCAATCGGCTCAACTACCACCACCAACGGAACGAGTAATTATAAAAATAGTTTTATTTAAAACACCTAATTGTGATAATAAATTTAATTTTAATTTTAAATTATTACCTATAAGTAAATGTGTTTTATTATCAATATCCCAAGCATTTAAATTGTAGGTAAAATAATAATTTTTATATTTGTTTATAACAGCATTAAAGGAATTAAAATTATTTACACGAATTTTTAATTCATTTCAAAAATCATCAGTGTCCATTTTATTATGTATTATTTCAACAAAATCATAAAAATATCCAATTGTTTGATCACCAATATAACTTGGTTTTTTATCGTATACCTTACATTCATCTGTTTTTAATTTCTCAATATATGTATTATTTAATAAATATTCTAAACATTTATAATTTTTTGTAACAACATTATCCACAGGACCACGTAATCTATTACTACCTAAATAACCTAAACCACTACAATTACCACCAAGTTGAATAAAATTATAACCTTGATAATCAACATTCATATTTTTTGCTAAGAAAATATCTAAATTTGGTAATTCTTTATATTTTTTTATATAACTTTCAATTTCGGCAGTATTATTACGCATATGTGTTCAATTATATTGTTTTTCTTTTGCCCAAGTACTGCTGACTTCTCCACCAAATTTATTAATTTCAGGATTTTTGAAATGAATACATTTTAATCCTACAGGTTCATTAAATTCATATTGAGAATATTTATTATGTAATAGACAAGAAAATATTCTGTCCTCAAAACCTTCTGATTTTTGTGGGTCAATATTTGGGATAGGTTCTTTTTCGTAAATATATTTTGAAATAGCACATAAATTTAATTGACTATTTATATAACCGTTAGGATCAGTACCTTTTATAAAACAAAAACCGTTTGGATTTTTTTCCATTAAATCCAAATATTCTTTTATCTTATTATTATTACCATAAATAATTGCATCATCATCGAACATTATAATATAATCATAGTTATTTTCAAGAAATTTTTCTCTTAATGTATGTCGTGCCTTTAAAATACCTAATTTATCATAATTATATTGTAAAACTTTGTGTTTTGTGATATTATCTATACTAAAGTTTTTTCAATTTTGTGCAATTATAACTATATCAATATCTATAGAAAATAAAATATCTATCTGTTTTATTAATCTCTCAAATCTTTTTATTCTACCATTTAAATCATCTTGATTATCTGGCATATAACTAACTATACCTATACAAGCTTTCAATTTATAACTTCTTCCTTTCTATTAGTTTACTAACTTTATCTAAAAATTGTTTATGACATTCTTCATTATCTCAAATATCATTATTTTCTATTTCTATATATTTTAAATTATATTTATCAATATAATATTTAAATTCTTCACTATTATAATTTCAAACATTATCTTTATTAGATGTTTTTGTTCCTACAAAAATAATTTTATCTAAAATTTTATATTTAATAAATATATTAATACTTTCTTCGATAAAACCTCTAGAGCATATTTTGGATTTATTATTATCAATAACTATTTCATTAAAACAAAAAGTAAAATAATAATTATTATCACTTAAAACTTTTGTATAAAAGTCATTAAATACTAAACATCGTTTTAATAACTCTTCTTCATATTTTATTGTTTTAACATCTTCATGTTCCAATCTAATTAACCTTTCACCATCACTTCTTAAATAATAAAATATAAAGGCATAGTCGTTAGGTCAACCAAATTGTCAAGATTTTTTATCTATTTTTATATATTTACCATTTTTAATTAAATCGAAATATTTATTAGACAACAATAATTCAAAAATTTCATGTCTTAATATGTCAACATTATCAACTGGTCCCTTAATTCTATCTTTACCTAAAAATCCAATATCGGCACAATTACAACCAATTGACATAAATTTTAGATCATTAATATTAATCATAATAAAAATCCCTTCAAACTAATCTATATACATATTAATTTAGTAAAATAAAAACCATAGATTAACTATGGTTTATTTTAATAATATTTTGATTTTTACTACCCCTAAAAGGTAATGTTACATCCCTTAAAGAATCTATATATTTACCATCTACAACATAATCTATATAATTTATTATTTCTAAATCTTTTATTTCGTTATAGTCATATCCAGTATATAATCAAATATTTTTATTTGGTAATTTTTCTTTTATTGTTTTACAAATATTAAGAACTTCTTCTCTATTGTTTTTAAATAATGGGTCACCACCTGATAAGGTTAAACCATCAACATAGTCTCTATTTAATAATTGTAAAATTTCATTAAGTGTTTCTTCCGTAAAATCATATCCATTATTATAATCCCAACTTTCAGGATTTTGACATTTAGGACATTTATGGGAACAACCACTTACAAATAGTGTTACTCTAATACCTTCACCATCGGCAATATCACAATCAAGTATATTTAAGTATTTCATATAATTAAATCTCCTATCTTAATGGTACGCCTGTGTGTTTTACTCTATCTTCTGTTTCTTTTTGTTTACCTAAATTAAAAGCTTCTTTATAAGAGCCTGTCAAATAACCAGTTACCCTTCTTAAACGTTTAA
>Ga0247610_10007320_pt1 | contig 11358 bp, 4 predicted proteins | sample 174DNAGHGhighgp2_FD_193483 | JGI IMG/M metagenome (GOLD analysis project Ga0247610, IMG submission 193483) | Sheep rumen microbial communities from Palmerston North, Manawatu-Wanganui, New Zealand - 1742 DNA GHGhigh gp2 | ecosystem: Host-associated > Mammals > Digestive system > Stomach > Rumen ...
AATGAATAAAGATATTTTCTGCAAAGGATTCAGCTGGGGCTTTAATTCACGCCCAGGTGATTATATGACACAGGAAGCAAGGGATACGATGAAGAGACTTGCTTCAGACGGATGCGACTGGATATGCATCACGGTAAATAACTACATGGACACATACCATTCCCTTCTTATACATCCGGTATATGGGAGAACCCAGACGGATGAGGACGTGGTATATGCCATCAGAATGGCCAAGGACCTGGGGCTGAAGGTATGTCTCAAGCCCATGGTGGATTGCCTTGACGGGGTGTGGAGAGCCCATGTATCCTTCCCAATGGATGTAATGACATTCTGGGATAAATGGTTCGAATCCTATACCGCTTTCATGTGCCACTATGCAAGGATCGCAGAGATAAACGGCTGTGAAATGCTGTGTACCGGCTGCGAGATGGCGGGGATGGATGCCGTCGCAGACCATTGCAGGAAGATGATAGAGAAGGTACGCGGTATCTATCACGGGAAGCTGATGCACAACATCAATCACGGTGACGAGCTGGATTTTGAATGGCTCTCGGATGTGGATGTAATAGGCATATCGGCTTATTATGCGGTAACTGACGGAGAACATGTGTCGACAGGCGATATGAAAAAAGGCTGGGCAGGGGTGATGAAGACTGTTGAAACATGCCACAGGAAGTACCAAAGACCGGTCATGTTCGCCGAGATAGGAATGCGTTCCGAGCACGGATGCTCCGCATATCCCTTTGACTACAGACCCAAGGCAGAAAAGGGACTTTCCCTTGAAGAGCAGTCGGATTTCTACAGGACTGCAATGGAGGCCACATGGGAGCTGCCCTGGTTCGCCGGATACTTCTGGTGGGATCAGGTGGCGGTGTACAGATGGCCCTACGATCCAAAGACCGATGTGGGATTCGGGATATTCGGAAAACCTGCAGAAGAGACTTTGAAGGAATTCTATCTTACAAAGTAGAGCGGCGCTGCCTGTATATCATGACTGATGAACAGAAGGCAGACAGAAGTAAAGGTATTAGAGCAGCAGTCTGAGAACAGCTTTATGGAGATGGGGTATGGGTATTTTCTACGACGAAAGTAACAGATTGTTTTTCATAGAGACTCCGAATACCACCATGTGTCTTGCAGTGGTGGATGATGAGGGCTTTCTTAACAATGTTTATTACGGGGCGAAGGCGGGAAGGGATGATCTCAGCTTCCTTCTGGGCGGAAAAGACAATCCCGCGGTTCCTTCAAGAAATGACAGGGACAGAGGATGCTATTTTGATAAGGCAAGGCTGGAGTTTCCTTCCGGCGGAACCGGAGATTACAGAAACCCTGCAGTGTGCGTGCGCGATGCACAGGGACATGATTCGTCCCTTTTTACCTATGTATCATACAGGATATATGATGGCAAGGATGAGATCCATACACCGGCAGGCGAAGGCAGGACGGTGAGGATGCCCGCAACCTTTGCCGGGGAGAGCAACGCACAGACTCTTGAGATAGAGCTTGAGGAGAAGGTTCTCGGACTTAAAGCCTTTCTCTCATATTCGGTATTTGAAGACAGTGATGCCATATTAAAGAGTGTCAGGATGGTCAACGCATCTGACAACACTGTCATTATAGACAAGCTTCTCAGCAGTAACCTTGATATAGATCTCGCAGCCTTCGGAAACCATGAGCCGGATATTGTTACTCTTTCCGGAAGCTGGGCAAGAGAGCGGAGAATGGACAGAAGAAAGATATCCAGAGGAACTACCGAAGTCTATTCCACAAGAGGAGAGAGCTCCCATCAGTTCCAGCCTTTTTCCGCACTCTGCGAACAGGGAACGGACGATTCCGGGGGAAAAGTCTATGCACAGACTCTTATCTGGTCCGGCAATTTTGTATGCGGGGCCGGAATGGATCAGTTCGAGACGGTAAGATCATACATAGGCATCAGTCCCGAGCATTTTACATGGGATCTTAAACCCGGGGAGACTTTTCAGACTCCCGAGGCTGTTCTTGTTTTTACAGAGGACGGTTTTGACGGCATGAGTCATATCTTCCATGACCTTTTCAGGGGTCATCTTATCAGAAGCCCATATCTGTATAAGGATCGTCCGGTCCTTATCAATAACTGGGAAGCTACATATTTTAACTTCAACACGGATAAGCTTCTGGACATAGCACGTGAGGCCAAAAAGTGCGGTATTGAGATGCTTGTCATGGACGACGGCTGGTTCGGGAAGAGAGATGATGATAATTCCTCCCTCGGAGACTGGTTCGTAAATGAGAAGAAGCTTCCGGGCGGAATAGGCAGACTGTCTGATGAGCTTGAGAAGATGGGAATGAAGTTCGGTATATGGTTCGAGCCTGAGATGATATCACCTGATTCCGACCTCTATCGTGCACATCCCGACTGGGCTATCAGCAGTCCCGGAAGGATACCCACCAGGATCAGGAATCAGTATGTACTGGATATAACAAGAAGCGAAGTCAGGGATTATGTGTATGAGTGTGTTGCGGGTATTCTGAGAAGTGCGAAGATATCCTATGTAAAGTGGGATATGAACAGACAGCTTGCAGACCTTGGAAGCACAGGGCTTGATGCGGCATCAATGGGAAGGCTGTCCTATCTCTACACCCTTGGAGTATATGATCTTCAGGAAAGGCTCCTTGCCGAATTCCCGGATCTGCTCCTGGAAAACTGTTCCGGAGGCGGCGCAAGATATGATGCCGGAATGCTGTTCTTCTCGCCACAGATCTGGTGCTCCGATGACACGGATGCCTATGAGAGACTTACCATACAGGCGGGAACGGAGATGATATATCCCCTCAGTACAATGGGTGCGCATGTCTCCGCTTCTCCAAACCATATTTCGGGAAGGGTTATGCCTTTTGATGTAAGGGGTGCGGTGGCACTTTCCGGAACCTTCGGATACGAGCTGGACTTTACCATGATACCCGGGGACGAGAGAGAGTCGATTCCCGAGCAGGTGGAGATCTATCACTCAATAGGAAGTATCGTAAGAGAGGGAGATTATTACCGTATTGCCAGGGTTTCCGATATGGAACTGTATGATGCATGGATGTCGGTAACCAAGGATAAGGAGCGTGCACTTCTTACATATGTGCAATGTAAGGGATCTCCGCAGAACAATAAGAGAACCATCAGGCTTAAAGGGCTTGATCCCGATATGAAATACAGCCTGAAGCTTATGGGCTCCGACAATGAAAACAGCAGGTTCTGCAGCCGTGGCAAGAAACAGTCATGGAATGTCCTGGCACCTGAAGGACCTGTTTCCGGAAGAAGTCTTATGAATGCGGGTCTTATGATTCCTGTTCTCTGGGGTGAGTACGGGCAGATGATGATCGAACTGACATCCGAAGCCTGACTGAGCGGAAATGTCCGTCACCAGGTGGTGACACACATATATACAGCCGAAACTGATATGCGGATCTGTACTGAACGGATTGTCGGACGGAACAGATTCGCATAAATGGTATTTTTACCGGAAATATCATATAATTATGCGAAGGAGGATTCCTCTGCTGAGAGTGACAACCGTCCCTCGCATGAATGGTCGCATCTGATATGAATGAATACAACGTATCATTTGAATCTGCTTCGGTATTCTTTATGATCATATCCATTGCGTGTCTTGTACTGATGCGCAGGAAGCGTACCGAGAGGTACAAGAGTTTTCTCATGCTTATGATCGTTGTCCTTTGCGGTCTTATTTTCGATATACTGGGAGCGGTTTCTATTATGATCAGCAATACCATTCCCCGTGGGTTGGTATTGTTTTCCAATACCGCATACTTTTTCTTTGCGGCTGTCAGCGGATATGCATATCTGAAGTATGCCCAGGCTTTTGTCGGGGTAAAGACAAGGTTTGACCGCGTCATGTCATGGGTCAATATACTTATCATTCTTTCTTATTCAATAGTTCTTCTGATCAATCTCCGAACCGGCTGGATATTCTATTTTGATGAGAACATGAAATATATGTTCGGTTCCATGCATTATCTGTGTTATATCCCTACTTTCTATTTCGTTACCTATGGATTTATATTTGCGATCATGAATCTTAAGAGTCTGGAACTCAGAGAGACGCTTTCTTTTTCCGGATTCGTGTTCATTATAGTCGGAACGGTGCTTCAGGCTCTGGTACTGCCTGATACTCTGCTCGTTTTTTTCTTCGCTGCCATAAGCATCCTGATAATCCTTCTGTTTGTTGAGACGCCCGATTATGCGTATCTTCAGGAGACTCTCACCGAACTGGACAAGTGCAGGATAGAGGCAGAGAAGGCAGGAAGGATAAAGAGCGAGTTCTTAAGATCCATATCCCGCGAGGTCAAGACACCCATGAATACCGTACTCGGCATGGATGAGATGATACTCAGAGAAAGCACGGACGAGTATATCACAGGGTATGCAAGGGATATAGCAACTGCCGGCGGACACCTTATGGAGACCATCAACAAGATCCTGGATTATTCTGATATGGAATCCGGCAGTTTTAATATAGTCAGGGCTCCGTATAAGGTGGAGACTCTGGTGAGGGATGTATTCAAAAGCTGTCACGATGATGCGGAGAAGAAGGGCCTGAAATTAAGCTGTGATCTTGGCCGGCTGGTTCCGGAGGTGCTTGTGGGAGACTGTGTCAGGATACGTCAGATGATCCTAAATCTGGTAAGTAACGGTATCAAGTTCACCAAGGCAGGCAGCGTCAGCATCTATGTGGGTTCCGAAGAGATCGGCACCGGTAAAGTGATGCTTGAGATCAGAGTGTCCGATACAGGCATAGGGATTGAGGAAGAGAGACTGGAGAATATATTCGGTACCTTTGACCGTTCGGGAGATGTGCCTGCAAGGAGCGGAGAAGGCCTGGGGCTCGGACTTGCCATTGTTTCAAAGCTGGCCGATATGATGGAAGGCTCGGTGAAGGTGGAGAGTGAATACGGTAAGGGCTCTGTTTTTACCATATTGGTACCTCAGAAGATCGCCGAGGAATCTGATCTTATAGATACGGCATCAGCTGAAGAGAGGCAGGGCGAGACGGTTTCTGAAGGACCTGTTTTCCGGGCGCCTGAAGCAAGGGTTCTGATAGTGGATGACAATGATATCAACCGCGTTCTTGAAGCCATGCTTCTCAAGGAGACTGAGGTGCAGACCCATCAGGTTTCGGGCGGCGCAGAGATGGTGGAGGAACTGACCAGAAACGGCTATGATGTGGTGCTGCTGGATCATATTATGCCGGATATGGACGGAGTTGAGGCTCTGAAGAGAGCCAAACAGATCGAAAGAGTCAAGAACGAGGGCACTTCATTCATTGCCATAACCGCCAATGCTCTTACAGGGGCGAGGGATGAGTATATAAGACAGGGGTTCGATGATTTTGTGTCCAAGCCGATCAACGGAAGAAGACTTGAAGAGGCTGTTATGAAATGTCTTGATAAGAAGCTCATTATATCTTGAAAACCTTTTCCTAATGTGTGAAAATATTATTATAAATTTCTGATGAAGGGTCATATATCAGGGAGAGTACCACTTTTAAAGACGGATCTGTAAAGGGGGGGCTCTATGAACAGGATCTATTATCTTGATGTTGCGGCTATTGTTGTAATGGTCGCACTTCTTGCATCTTTAATATTCAGGAGAATGCACCGCGGCAGAGACAACCGCGCATTTGTTCAGTATGTTTTTATCCTGATCCTTCTTACCGCTGCTGACATATTCCGTACTGCGCCGCTCCGTTTTCTGGGGCCTGTTTCGGAGTCTGTGGCGTTCAGAGAGTTCTGGTGTTCTACCTATAATGTTCTCAATGTATGCAATTATGCCGCATACATATACATGGTCGGAAGGATGACCGGAACCTTCAAGTCAATAATGAGAAAATCCGGTCTTAAGGCTCTTTATCTGCTCCCGCTGATCTTTGAGGCGGGAATCATCATAGCCAATATCTTCACCCACATCATCTTCTACTATGAGAAGACTGCCGATGGTATCGTATATCACCGCGGATCCATGGTCTTTCTTGTGATTTTCCTGGGATACTATTTCGTTGTATTTGCGTTCTGCCATATCCTGTACTGTTACAAAAAGGGACTGCTGGATAAGATCAGATTTGCTGCACTTATGGCAGTGTTCCCCCTAAACATCATCGCGTTTAACATCCAGTATCTTAATCCTGCGCTTCTTGTTCAGATGTTCGGATTTGCTACCAGTTGCCTGATACTCAGCTTTTTCGTAATAAGTCCGGAAGAGTACCTTGATATGGAAACCGGAGCAAAGTCCTATACAGCGTTCAGGAGAAGTATAAAGAGTGTGTATTTGGCAGGAGATGATGCGTTTGTAATATTCGGGAAGCTTCGGAATGTTTCTTCCATCAGGACAACACTCGGTTCCGAGATGTATTCAACCCTGCTCAGGGAAATAGCGGACAGCTTCTATGATATGCTGAAGAGCAGTCCCAATGAGGATGTCAGTCTGTATTATCTGAGGAACGGTCTGTTTGCATATGTTATAAAGGGCGATTACAGGATCGATTCCATAGAAGAGACCGCAACAACGATGATACCCAAGCTCAGAGATCTGTTTGAGGTTGACGGAATAAGACTGAAACTCGATTTTGCGATATGCGGTGTTGTGATCCCCAATGAGATCTATTCGGAAAGGCAGCTTATCAAGCTGTCGGAAACCTACCATGTGGCAGTGCCTTTGAATAAGTATGTAAGATATTCGGAGATGGCTCCTGAGAAGGATTTCATAGTCAGGAACAATATTGACAGGATAATAGCGGATGCCATCAAGAATGACAGATTTGAGATGTATTATCAGCCCATATACTCAACGAAGGAAGGGAAGTTCGTCTCAGCCGAAGCTCTCATAAGACTTCACGATGACCAGCTGGGATTCATCTCTCCCGGGCTCTTTATACCTGCTGCCGAAAAGAGCGGAAGTATCCTTCAGATAGGCGAATTTGTCATCAAGGATGTATGCAGGTTCCTCTCGGATATGGAAGAGGAGCATACCGGTATCAGGTTCGTGGAAGTCAACCTTTCTGTAGTGCAGTGCATGCAGTCCAATATGGCTTCCAAGATAAAGGAGATCCTTGATGAGTATGAGATATCTCCCAATCGCATCAATTTTGAGATAACAGAGACTGCATCAGAATATCTTGCGGATGCGGTACTCAGGACGATGAATGATATATCGGGCAACGGCAACGGATTCTCACTGGATGATTACGGATCCGGTTATTCCAACCTCGGACGTGTAATGAGCTTCCCTTACAGGATCATCAAGCTTGATAAATCCCTTGTGGACACTCTGTCAGATGAAAGAAGCTATGAGGTAATGGAAAAGACCATAAGTCTTCTTAAGAGTCTCGGGGCCGAGATTGTGGTGGAAGGCGTAGAGGATAAGGAAAAAGCAAAATGGTTCTCGGATATAGGATGTGAATATATCCAGGGCTTCTATTACGCAAAGCCCATGCCTGAAGCAGAGTTCATTGAGTTCTGCAAACAGTCGCTTAAGGCGTCATGAAAACGAATGGGCTGTCGCGACAGCCCATTTTATTTTGCTATCTCATTTTTTGTTTTTTTCAACGGCCAGCTTATACATGTCCCTGTCTATATAGCATCCCGCTGCGAGATGGTCGGTGGCGTTTATCGCACAGTCGAATACTTCTATTACGTTGGCGATGGTCTCGACCATTCCGCTCCAGCCGCTGTTAAAGACGGTATACAGCCTCTTCCAGTCTGTGAACATCTGAACAGCCCGACGGTCCTTTTTCCCCTGTATTGACGGAAAGGTTATCTTGGCACCTTTCTTTATCCGGGCTTTTCCATCCTTATCTGCTTCTGAGGAATCCGGCAGGGCATCGCCCTTCATCGGCACGAGAAGCTTTGCCTTCGGAAGCTCCTGCAGGAAGAATCCGAAATACATGTTGTAGATAAGCCTGGCATCATCTGTCTTGGGCTCGTGCATCTGACCCATAAGCAGCATCCAGCGCATGAGTCCCGGATTGGTAACGGGAACATTGATGGCAGGAATTCCATCGAAGGACGGCTTTTCCACCAGCTTGGAGGCATCGATCATTATATCCCTGGAGAGTACATGGACACCGCATGCACCGTTCAGATAAAAAGTGCTTCCCAGGAAATTATAGATGCCCTTTCCGTCTTCCCCGTTTTTGACCGAACAGATCTCAAAATCGTCCTTCTCAAAAAAGGCTCTGATCCTTTCAAGGTGTGATTCCGGGATCATGAGTATCGCAGGCGGTGTGCATTCATATCTATCTTCTCTTTTTAAGGTATGGCTGAAGAGATGGGGCTCTCCCGTCCTTTTGTTGTTCACATAGAAGATCTCATCCGCTGAGAGGATCTTTTTGATCAGTTCCTCTGCGATCACACCGACTCTTACAGTTATCTCTTTACGGGTTTCATCGGGCATCCCTTTGTTTTCTCTGAAAACATGTCTTACAAAGTTCCAAACCTCCGCAAGGTCTCCGATGCTCATTCTGCCAAGATCGTCTTCGTTTATTACAAGGTGCTTCATGCCAAAGAATGAAGCGGTCAGGGCAGTGATATACGCCTTGTAGATATTCTCCTCGGACGAACCGTTTGAATAGCAGACTGAACCGATCTTCAGTGTGAATCCTTCGGGAGGGGTTATCCTGATCCCGACAGCTGTGTCAGTTGCAATGTTCGCACTGCTGTGATCGATCTCAAGTCCTGCTATCAGGATGCTGCCGACGGTCTTTTTATCATCACCGGGATTGATGATGCAGGCTACATCACCCGGCCTTACGGTACCTTTTACCCTTCCTGTTACGATGACTTCATTTCCTGACTCTGCGTGAAAAATATCTTCAACACCGAATGTGAAGGAATCGGGTGAAGAGGGCGGGATGTCAGGTTGCTTTTCGTTTTTTCTGTTGAATAATCCCATGGAATTTTCTCCGTGTTCTAAAGATTACAGATAATATCATAATGCTAATTGCGGATTTATGCAAAACGGGTTCTGCAGGATTTAGAGGGAATAAATTGAAAAGCTTTTTAAGAACATGGTACAGTTTTCTAAATTGAATGATGACCACTAGTATAACGTTCGCAAAATAACTGGCCTAATGCGACGAATGCTTGCCTGAGAGTGCGTGTCAAAAAACGTAGGCGTAGCGGGCTACGCCGAGGCTTTTTCGGCACGTGCTATCAGGTGAGCAGGCAAGCATTTGGTCCAGTTATTTAAGATACGTTATACTAGGAGGCATGAAGAACTCCGACAGCTTAAGGAAATCAGAAATGCTATAGATTATGCTCTGACAAAAAGAAATGGTGAGGATCCTGCAATGCCCTCTCTGAGGATCTATGACAGGGCCTCGGAAGCATTCCAGAGAGCTTCCGGAAGGAAATATCCGAAGGAAACACCGAGCTCTTTTATTTCAGGTTATGATAAACCAATATGTCATACTTCACTTATAATAATGCCTAGAGTATTCGATTTCTGATATATGCTCTCCCGGTAATTAGTGTTACTATAAACAAAAATCAAGCAAACTTCGATGATAATTGAGGTATTGCCAGTTTTATATTCGGAATCCTGTGTAAGATAATTCCAAAAGGCAGAGAAAGGAGTTGAATAATGCTGAAAAAGGTATTAACAGCAATCATATTGATGGGATTATTATCTCTTTTTGGATGCGCAAATACCCAGGATAAAGAACCCACAGAATCAACATTGCCGGGGGCTGATGTGATTTATCCGACAGTGCTCGTTGGTGGTGAATGCTATCAATGGAGAAGGGGACTGGCGGTAATGAATGAGGATGTGGTCAATAATTCTACGTCTGATCCCAATGAGTTTCTGAAGAATATGGTTTTTTATGGTGAGATAATAAAGGGAAGCAGTGACCATCCTGAACAGGATAGAGAATTGGCATGTGTATTTGATGTATCCGGGTCAATATACCTTGATCCAAATGATGAAAATGTGGTCTATCTTTGGCTTACTACAGATTGGTTAGAAGACGGTGTTATAGCGTTCGACAGAGTAAATTTACCTGAAGAAAAATTGATGGATGTGTCCGATACCGGTTTCGTTGATGTTCAGATTCAGCCAAGGCGTTTTATGACCGGTTATACAGGGTATGTGGATGAATGTACCTTCTATGTTTTTAAGGATGAGTTTAACGAGTGCGATTACGACGGAGACGGCAAAATTGACAGATTGTATAGGATAGACGATGTAGCCCCTTATATGTCGGAATATCGTATAGATTTTGGAAACGGGGATAAGCTTTATAGCGGAAATGTATCCGAAACGGCATATCCGCATGTATTCCCTGTTGATTTGGATGGGGATGGAGATGACGATATAGTTCTGACATATACTGTTGAACCGGCGGACAGAGAGCCGTTTACATGGTGTGAAATATATAGTTGTGACAAACGACATCATGTATATATGAAAGAGGATTCGATTCTTAAGTCTTCCGGCGGAATATCCTGTCTGCCGGTAAAACTCCAAAGGATATCTTCACGAGAGGCGGCTTTCACCGTGATGGATACGGATTTTACAGGCTTTATAGGTTTGGACAGGTATTATCAGCAGTATGATAGTGATGGGATAGAACAGTTCTGGGAAAGTATTGAATCCAACGATAATATTATAAATGCGATGATCGTTTCTGCTGAGGTTGAATATGGCGATGATCCTTATATTCACTGTTATGCTGATACGGTTAACGGCGGATGGTATTATTTGGGATTTGATATCGTATTTGAAGATGGGGAGTATCGAATCAAAAATATAAATAAATGCTTTGACCCGTTCAGCATAGAATTTTCAGATTATGCTACCCCGGGCATAATTCCAATATATGTTCCTTCGGATGCAGAACTTGAAAAAGTTCAGATTTCACCCGATGATCCTTATGCAGGGATGATCACAAGCATATGTGATTTCAATGAAGATGGAAATATCGAGAAGGTTGTGGTCGATTACAGGGATATTTTGGCGGATGGAATTGCGGTTCCTGGAAGAGTGATAGTATATGATGCTGATGGCAATGTGCAGTGGAATGATATATTTGCATTAGCATATGCGGGGGGGTGTCGTTTCTATATTGCAGAGATAGATAATTCGCCATATCTGATAAGGTATTTTCCTCCAATTGAGAGACAAGGAAACTGGGAATGCTCGCTTCAAGTTTATAGTATGAATTCCGACAACGAATTCATTATGTCAGAAGTAATCAGCTGTGATGGTACCAAAGAAAGTGTGGAAGAGTGTAAGACTATTGCTGAACAATATCTGGAACATGCAGTTATGCTTGTTTCGACGATGGATTCAGAACTGAAGGTATATAAAGGAGG
>Ga0247610_10007323_pt1 | contig 11357 bp, 19 predicted proteins | sample 174DNAGHGhighgp2_FD_193483 | JGI IMG/M metagenome (GOLD analysis project Ga0247610, IMG submission 193483) | Sheep rumen microbial communities from Palmerston North, Manawatu-Wanganui, New Zealand - 1742 DNA GHGhigh gp2 | ecosystem: Host-associated > Mammals > Digestive system > Stomach > Rumen...
TGCTCTCAGTACACCACTAAAGAAGCTGCCCAAGCTCGAGCTGATGAACTCAATGTCGAAGCTTACCAAGATGATCTGCTGAAACTTGCCGGCACTCAATACTTCCCATACAAAGACGACCACAAGCTGCTCATCAACTTCTTAAAGGTCTTCATTTCTCGCCGTCGCAAGAACCATAAGAGCTTACCATGGGCTGTTCTCGGCGAAGTGCTTCAGCTTCAGGTCAAGAAGATGTCTGCTGTCGAGCTAGCTAAGATGCTGCTCGACGTGTAAGGCCTAACGAAAACAGAATCCTAACAATTTCAAGGAGAGAACAATGGACAGATGGCAAGTCATAAAAGGTTGCGTGCCTGTAGAGGTATGCAACTCTATCGAAGAGGCCGAGAAGGTCTACGTCAAGTACGACTGCGATGAGATTCGCCGCATCACTGACGATGAAGAGCAGCCTATCCTGGTCACACCTTATGCTGCGACGCTGAATGACTGAGGAGAAGCCTAATGAAAACGTTCTATGTGGTGATGTGGTTCACTGACGCAAATCGCGCTACGCAAATCTCTAAGGTAGAAGCTGAGAATGCCGGTGACGCCAAAGCGATAGTGCGTGACAGAGCGCAGATGCGAGTGCACTTCATCTCAGTTGAGAAGATGCCCTAACATTTTTCAGGCCTACAGTTTACGTGGGCCTGATTTGTGATATTATAAGCATAGAGGTAATGACATGGTAGTTAGAATACTAATGGTGCTGATGCTCATAGTTCTAGGTGCAGGGTTCATATTCTTCATGGTGAATGTGCTCTGGCTTGGAACTAAAGAGTTCTTCAAGATCTATGGGCCTAAATCAAACAGGCCTAACAAAAACAAGCCAGCTAAGAAGCAGCTGATCAACGAAAGCAAGGAGTGACAATGACTGAATCAACAATGTATTGGCTGACACGGCTAGACGCTATAAACAACTTGTTCCATAGCTTAGGCTTGCTGGCATTCGTAACGCTGTTTATAACGTTTGCGACGTATGTCATCACTGGCCTTATCAAAGGCTGCTCAGCTCGATGGAACCGTGATGACCATGTCGATCCAGACTGGCAAGCAGCTGACAACTGCCAGAAGACAGTACGGCCTGTGATGATATGTGCACTGATTCTGACTGTAGCGCTTTCACTTGTGAAAGTGTTCATTCCAACGACACGTGAAATGGCAGCAATCAAGGTTGTTCCAGTGGTTGCAAGCCCTGAGAACTGCCAGAAGCTTAAAGCAATGAACAGTGACATCTTAGACGTCGCAGCCGAGTGGCTGAAGGACATCAAGGAAAACAAGAAAGAAAAGAAGAACTAAAATGGAAAAGAAGACAATCAATTGGCTAATTGCCTCAGCGATCGTTCTGATCATCGGTCTGATCGCTTTCATCACGATGCTGCATGTCAATGATGTGCAGAACATCCAGGTCGTCCAGTCAATGGATGGTGAGGTCACCGTCCGACGTGAAGGTGGCTGGTATTTGATGATAGGTCCGCGCATCTGGACTTATCCTAAAGCCAGTGTTGAGATCTGCAATGAGGTTGACAAGGACTCAATCGTCATGCAGTTCAGCAACAAGTCAACTGCTACACTGAACTGCCAGATCGGCTATCGCATTGACAGCACTAATGATGAGCAGGTCATCAAGCTCCACCAGCTTGTTGAAGGATCTGATGAGAAGATCTGGAAGATTGTTCAGACATCACTTCAGACCGCGGTCCAGCGAGTAGCGTCACAGTACACGCCATCTGAGTCTGTTGAGCGGTTCGAAGAGTTCCAGGTCAAGATCGCTAAGGCTATCATCCATGATCCAGAGCTGTTGGAGAAGGGAATTGACGTAGTGAGCTTCACTTGCGCTGGCCTTCCTAAGTACGACAACGAGACAGTAGCTCAGTTCAACAAGCAGAAGGAAGCAGACCTTGCTAAGCGCCTTGCAGCGGCTGAGAAGGAGAAGTTAGAGGCTGAGACTATCAAGACGCAGGCAAACTATGAGAAGGAGATCGCTGAGTTCAAGGGCAAGGCTGATGCTGAGACGGCTAAGCTGAAGACTGAGGCTGAACGAGAGAAGGAGCTTGCAACGATCGCTGCTCAGAAGCAGGTTGAGGTCGCACGTCTTGAGAAAGAGAAGGCGACTATTGAGGTTGAGAAGCAGAAGGAAGTTGCTAAGATCGAGGCTGAGAAGCTGCGTGAAGTCGCTGAAGTCGAGAAGCAGACTGAGGCTGCAAAGCTTGAGACGGTCAAGCTGAAGGCTGAGCAGCTGAAGGCAGAGGCTGACGCTAAGCAGATCGCTATTGAGAAGAGTGGCGCTATCACTGAGCTGCAGCAGGCAGAGCTTGAGCTTCAGAAAGCGGTTGCGCAGTTCAAGTGGGACGCTATTGGCAAGGCTATTGCTGGAGTCAAGCTTCCTGCAATGATGAACATCAATGGTGGTGGAAATGGCACGAATGGTGTTGGCGTAACTGCTATGGACCAGTTCATCCAGCTGCTGACAGTTGAGAAGCTTGGAGCGCTGACTCCTCACAAAGCTCCTGCCACTAAGTGACAAAACGACTGACATATAGCAAAAGGCATCACTTATGAGTGGTGCCTTTTCTAGTTAACTTTTCGTAGAACTTTGATATAATATTAGTGTACCAAACAAACAGGAGAAATAAAGATGATGAATGTCAAACTTAAGCTCACTCATGCGCGCAACGCCATCGGCTCTTGGGTCCACGTAGAATGGTTCAAGATCCGCGGCTGCAAGCCACGGCAGTACATCGACAACTTCTACTTGACTTGGTCTGGCAACGCTACATGGGTGCCATCTGACTTCGTCGAAGATCTTGTGGCTAAGGTCCGCGACCTTGCTAACTTCTACGGATATGAGAGGCCGCGGGTTGAGTGCTATGTGATGGTCAATCGCAAGATGACGAGAATTTCGCAGAAGGCTGCAATGCGCGGCTAATAGATCAAGGAGATGACAGCATGATGAATTCAGAAGTAGAGACGATGCTCGCCATCAGAGAGATGGCACGGCAGCTGAAGATTGCAAACCAGCTCAAGGCGCTTGAGCTGAAGCTCAAATTTCCCGCCAATGTAGAGCGGGTCAACGCAATTGTTGAAGACTAAGGAGAAACTAAAATGGCTAACAGACATTCAGATGACTACATTCCTACATATGCGGACTTCGACGCAAAGCAGGAAGAGATGCGGCAGTACTTGAAAGAGAATGGCAGTCCGTATCGTGAATATGAGGTGACGTACATCCTCTATGGAAAAGAGCATGTTGAGACGATCTCTGGCTTGACTGAAGCTGAGGTGACTGAGTCTGTCAAGCAGTCTTGGTGGCTGAATGGCATCATCGTCGATGTCAAGAAGGTCGTCCTCAAGAAGAAGTCAGAGCGTGAGCTGCGTGCTGAAGCGCTTGCTGCTGAGCAGGCGAAGGAGAATGCTGATGACTGAGAAAGAGTTCAGAGAGAAGCAGAAAGAAGTCTTGCTGAAGATCGTCCAGCCTGAAGTGCTGGATGAGTTCAGCCAAGACACGGTCGTGAAGCTGCTTGCTAACCACAAGATTCCTGAGGAGCAGCGCATCCATAGTGAGCTGACTGATGAAGAGATAACCTTCATCCTTCCGTTCAAGAATGGAATGCTGCCTTCAGCTAAGCGTCGCATGACGCGAATGGCTGTGTGCAAGCTAGAGAAGAAGGCGTTGGCCAAGCTGAAGGCAGAGCTTGCTAAGTATGGCATCAACCAGCTTGATGACGCAATTGAGACTGAAGTTGGGCGCCGTTGCGCTAAGTGCGCTGACAAGACCGAGTGAAAGTTCTAGTTAACTTTCTCTCAGGCTTTGATATAATGTATGTGTATCAAACATCAAGGAGATTCTATGAAGATTGAAGAGTTCAAAAAGTTGCTGCTCGAGGGCGTGGTAGAGTTCACGTACCTCAAGCGGAAAGCTGATGGGTCAACTGAGACGCGTCCTGCGCGTGGAACTATGAAGCCAGACCTCTTGCCTAAGTCTGAGCCGATCGTCGCCAAGTTCAAGTGCCGCGACATCGTGTGGGACTTCGATAACTGGGGTGAAGGTGAAGGGGAAGAGGGAGATCCGCCCAAGCTTCCAAAGACTGTGAAGGTCAGCGTCACTCAAGCTGACATCGACAAGTGGGGCGCTGACGCTATGGACGAGGTCGTGATTGAGCAGCTTGAGAAGCGGTTTGGCCGCTGCGTCAAGGAGTTTGACTACTACGACATCGACATGAATTATGATGAGAAGCCTCGTGAGACGCCTGATGGAAATGTTTTCTACTTCGACTTGGACAAGAACGGCTTCCGCTCTTTCAAGTTCGAGAACCTCATTCAAGACAAGGAGACGAAATGATCGACCCAAATGAACGCTATGTCGTGACCGACAAGAACTGGAACAAGCAGAAGTCATGGATGGATCCAGACTCAGACTACTGGAAGAATGTCCGGAACAACAACACGAGCAACATCCTGCATGGATGCAATGAGAACTTCACTATCGACCAGTATGGTCGCCAGACTCGAGCCATCACGTCTGATGAGCTCGCTAAGCTGAAAGCCCCTTGATAAGGAGAAAAACAAATGTTGATGAATCTGACTGATTGGCCGACCCAAGCTATGGTCGACAAGTTCTGCAAGAACAAGACGTGGCAGGTGATGACTGCTCGCTATGACTTCGAGTCAAACAAGATCGTTGCTCGAATCATGCTGAACGCTAACATCTCAGAAGTGCGTGAAGCTGGATATGATGAGATCTGCAAGATGTTCGGCTGGAAGTCTTATGAGTTCTCGCCTGACTTCTTGTATGTGTTCCCTCAGCCTGATGTCGATGGCTTCTTCAACGCTCCTGGCGTGAAGCGTGTCGAGTATGACGCTGATGGAAATCCAATTCTCAAGCGGAAGCGCAGGACGAAGAAGCAAGAGAAGTAAATAGCTTCATTATGAATTGCGACTTCACATACGTAGAATGTTTTGGTTACACTAATCCAGCTTCAAAAAGTTGGCTTAGCTTGGTTGAAAATGCCTTTGACAAGCGCGACAAGCAAGCGCTGAAGGATCTTGAGAAGAGCTTGAAGTGGAATGTCGAGTCCTCTTACTATCGGCTCGTAGCAGCTGGTGTGAAGGATCTCGACACTGACACTGAGTACTTCGTAAGCTTCATCAATGGCAAGAAGCAGTGGGACATTGAGGTCAAAGACAGCAAGGGCGCTGAAGTTCTGCCTGAAGACAGAGATGCGTTCTTCAAGTCTGATGAGTTCAAGAAGCTGCTTAAGCAAGCGACTAAGTATCTTGATGAAGCGACTGGAGCTTATGAGAGCATTGTGAAGCAACATATAGAAGCAGGTGAGCTGATGGACGTCGATGAGACGAAGCTTGAGGCTATTGAGTCAATGCTTGAAGATGGTGCGTTGATGAAGAACCTGAAAGGTGGAAAGTACATAAAGCAGTAATGCGCTGAAGCAAGCCACCAGCCATCGCCAACATATAAGGCGGTGGCTTGTTTCTTCTTAGAATCTTTGGTTAACAAACTCCCAAATCTTGTTACAATATATGTGTATCAAACAAATAGAAGAACAGGAGATGAGAAGATGGCTGTTGACCAGATCGAGTACTGTGGCTGCTGTGAGCTTTACGCTGAGTGCAAGGCGCGTCTTGGCGAAGGAGCTTGCGTGAAGGCTGAAGATGTTGGAGATGACGCGCCTGCTGAGGCGGACAATGCCTAAAGAAGCTGACAAGATTTTTGAGACTATTGAGGGACTGGAAGAGCTGCTTGAAGAGCGGCTGCCAGACACAGACAAAGCCCATAAGGAAGAGCTGCTCGACATATTCGAGCTGGCAAGACAGAGGGTAAGAACTTACATTGAGACTTATGGGCTTAATCTACTTTGAATGGTAGGTCCAGCACCTTGGCTAAGCTGAAAGCTGGACAGGTTTGGTACACCTGAAGCTGCACCTAAATTCTCCTGGGTGCAGCTTTCTTTCACTTATGGGACAGACCCTGGGGCCAAGTGTCCCAGGGTTCAACGGTTCCGAGCGCTTAATATGTCTATATTGTCCGTGCTGCCCTGGACTAATGCACTTTCTAGTTAACTTTATTTGAGGATTTGTTATAATATGCATGTACTAACCAATAAGGAGAAAACAAATGAACGACACTCGCACCATCCACCTCGGTTTCTACGCCACTCGCGCTAACGACATTCTCAATGCGCTGCTCACTCGCGCGCAGACTGATGTCGCCAACTCTAAGAACACCTTCAAGATCCTTGGCGTCAAGGGCATCAAGCTCGAACGCGCTGACGACAATGAGCTCATCTTCCGCTGCTACAAGCCAATGCGTTGGCGCAGCGCCCTCGCTTTCGGCGGTTGGGCTGACGCTCGTGTGCTCGAGCATATGGCTTGGGTGTTCAAGAACATTGTCGTCAAGGAGCTTGGCCGTCAGGCGCCCGATGCTGCGTGGAAGCGCAACTGCAAGGCGACGATCAAGGTCTGCGATATCGACTTCACTGTTGAGGAGTTCTACTGCATCTACGACAACATGCGTGCTCGGAAGGGCGCCGACAAGCGCTACGACGCCAAGCTCGTTGAGGAGCTTCGCGGCCTTCCGCTCGATCCGATCATGACGGAGATGAAGATCGCCCAGCGTGAAGAGATCGCTAAGCTCGAAGCCGAGATTGAGGAGACTGTCCGCAAGCTGGAGAATGAGCGTTGGACTGAGCAAGAGAAGATGCGCAAGCAGATCGCCGAGACTTACATGAAGAAGATCGCTGAGGCTCGTGAAGAGAATGCTCGGAAGATCGCTGATGTTCGCGCTCAGATGGCGGCCCTGACGATGGTCGCCTAAAAGATGAAGGCTGGTGAAAGTTCTGGTTAACTTTTCTCCAGCCTTTGATATAATAGTAGTGTACCAACCAATAAGGAGAAAACAAATGAACGACAACACCAAAATCGACCTGCACAACGTCACCACGTCCGATGAGGCGCTTGACATCATCGAGACGTCCGTCAAGACGCTCATCAACAACCCGACCCTCGCCCACTCGCTCCCGGCTATCATGCTGCGCGGCGCCCCTGGCGTTGGCAAGAGCTCCATCGTGAAGGAGATCGCCGACCGCCTCGGCATCGGCTTCATCGATGTGCGCCTCTCCCAGCTCGAGCGTGTCGACTTCTGCGGCCTTCCGTCGGTTGACGATCACGTGACTGAGTGGAACGTTCCCGCCTTTTGGCCCCGCGACAAGAAGTCCAAAGGAATCCTCCTCCTCGACGAGATCACTTCGGCGCCTGCCGACGTCCAGGTGGCAGCTTACCAGTTGGTGCTTGACCGCAAGATCTCCAACTCGAACTACGAGCTGCCTGACGGCTGGTACGTCATCGCTGCTGGCAACCGCACGATTGACCGCGCTGTGGTCAAGACGATGAGCTCCGCTCTCGCTAACCGCTTCATGCACTTCGAAATCGAGGCGAACGCTGAAGATTGGAGGGGTTGGGCTGTCAAGCACGACATCAATCCGTCGGTGACGGGCTTCATCCAGTTCCGTCCGCAGCTTCTCTTCAAGATGGACAACCAGAACTTGGAAATGGGTTGGCCGTCGCCTCGCTCGTGGGAGAAGGTCAGCAACGTGCTGTCGCTCTTCGGCCACAACGAAGAGGTGCTTCGCAAGGTGGTCTACGGCTTGGTCGGCCCTAGCGCTGGCGTTGAGTTCATGGAGTTCCACCGCACTGCGAAGAAGTTCGACGACGTCCTCGAGATGATGACGAATCCGAAGGCGAAAATCGTGATTCCGACGAAAGCTGATGAGAAGTGCGCGTTCGCTGCAGCTTGCAGCTACTTGCTCTGGAATGGCAAGAACGAGAAAGACGACAAGCTGCGTGTCAGCGGCCTTTACCGCATTCTCGACAACATGACGTCGGACTTCTGCGTGATGTTGATCAAAGCGGCGATGCTCGGCAACACGCGCGTCAATCGCATGACGGCGATTAAGCTGATCATGGGCGACAAGGCGTATGCGGCTTTCGCTAAGAAGCACGCTAAGGCGTTCGCCGATCGTCACTCGCTCGACAAGTAAGAGCTTTGATGGTGAGCTGCCCACCAGAATGGCAGCGGTTTAGTACACACATATGTGGTCGTGATTCTCCTCGCGGCCACATTTTTGTCACTTATGGGGGACCAAGTGTCCCAGGGCGTCACCGTCCGGGCGGTTGAATATGTCTATATAGACTGTGACGCCCTGGGAACTTGCACTTTCTAGTTAACTTTCTCCCACACTTTGATATAATAGTACTGTACCAAACAATTAGGAGATCAACATGAGCCGCACAATCGCCAAACAGAACGCCCGCGAGATCGACGCAGAGAAGCTCGCTGAGCTCAAGCGCAACGCCGAAGCTATCCTCGCTGACGTACGCATGAACTTTCAGCGCGAGCAGCCGTTCGTCGGCAGCATCTCAATGAGCTTGAACCTCATTCCTACGCGTGATCGCCGCAATCCGACTGCTTCGACGGATGGCACCAACCTCTATTTCGACATCGCATTTCTCTCTGAGCTCAGCCCCAATGAGCGCATGTTCGTTCTCGGCCATGAGGTCTACCACAATGTCATGCTGCACTTCATCCGCCAAGGCGGACGTGATCGCGAGCTGTGGAACATCGCAGCTGACATGGAGGTGAACAACATCCTCGCTACTGACGGCTTGATTCCACCTGCTTCGGCGATCTTGCCGAAGACGTATGGCTTTGACTCTGATCTCTCTGCTGAGGAGTACTACGACAAGCTCCTTCAGCGCCAGCGGTGGCAGCAGTCCAACAGCTCTAGCTCCTCGCAGAAAGGTGATGGCTACGCTGATGGTGAAAGCGGTGATGGCCAGCAAGGTGGCGCGCCGACTAAGTCTGGCAACGCTGAAGGCAAGCTCGACGGCCAGTTCGACAAGCACATCTACGACGACGAAGACCAGCTTGCTGATGGCTCGGGCGAAGGCATGTCGGACAAGTACGGCGCTATCGGCGAAGACGAAGACTTCAAGCCGAATGTCAAGGAGCAAGTCGTTGAGAAGATTCGTGAAGCGGCCGTTTCGGCAGCTCAGCAGATTGAGCGCCAGCGTGGTGAGCTTCCTGCTCATCTGCAGCGTCTCGTCAGTAAGCTGCTTGAGCCTGAGGTCAACTGGAAAGAGCGCCTCACGCAGTTTGTCACTCGCGCTATGGCGAATGATCCTACGTGGAATCGTCCGAATCGTCGCTTCGCTTGGAACCACACCTACTTGCCTGGCCACGAAGGACAGCACCTCAATGTCGCAGTTGTGCTTGACACGAGCGGCTCGACTGCAGTTGACGCTGAGCGCTTTCTCGCTGAGCTCAATGGAATCGTGACGGCATTTGGCAGCTACAAGCTGACGATCGTCCACTGCGATGCCCAAGTGCAGCACGTTGAAGAGTATGACGACGACACGCCGTTCGTCTTCGACGGAAATGGATTTGAGATGCATGGTGGTGGCGGCACTCGCCTTATGCCTGCGTTCGAGTACATCGACGTGAATGGTGTTGAGCCTGACGTGATTGTGGCGTTCACCGATGGTTGGACTGAGAAGTTCACGCCTGACATGGCGCCTAACGCTCCGGTCTTGTGGCTCATCTCGCCTGAAGGCGGCACGACTGAGAATGCCGGTTTCGGTGAAGTTGTCAATTTCAAATAAACGGCGCGAGTTTGGTTCGCGCCATCTCCTAAGGTACACGAAGCCCACCTCAATGGTGGGCTTTTATTGTCTAAGAACCTTTTCAACTCGCTTCATAAAATGTTACGAATTCCGCTGGTTGAGGGTTTTCAAAGCCTCAACGAACTCAAAGCCTACTTTAAGAAAGTCCACTCGCCAGAAGTCTGAACTAACTTGAAGTTGGGTTTCAGGTTGGTTGAGACTCTAAACAAACTTAATGATGGATTGAATGATCATCGTAGCTCTCAACGAACGTGTAGTCGGAAAAGAAACTGGTTGAGAGTCTCCATCATTCCAGTTGGCAAGTGTCAACTGGTTGAGAATCGCAACCATCGAAATGTATTTATTTAAGTACGGTTCGACTCGCAACCAGATCCAAACTTTACATCCGAATGATGCGAATGTAAAATTGTCAGTTGGTTGCGAGTCTGAACCAACTGCCAAGACATCTCTCAGTTGGTGGAGAGTCGTTACATCTTTCATTTTTTTCTTTGTTAGTTTGGAGTTGCAAGAACCCTTCGTCCATGGTGACTTAAGATGGCTCCCATAAGTATCCATTTCTAGAGCCCACACATTCAGGATTTTCAATTATAGGGAGCCAACTTTCCAAGGGCGTCACCGTTCTGGCGCTCTAATATGTTCCTATTGACCATGATGCCCAGAGAAAATGCATTTTCTAGTTAACTTTCTCCCTAGTTTTGTTACAATATAAGAGTTGGTTGATTGAAGGACTGCATCGTCCAATTGGCAGGACACTGCGCGGAAGGGCGTGGGAATGTGGGTTCAAGTCCCACTGCAGAAAGTAAATCAGCATCCGGACAACAATTGGCGACGCATGCGCAGCGTCGCCTTTTATTTGCACACTTTCTAGTTAACAAAATCCCCACTTTTGTTACAATACATGTCAGAGGCATGTTCCTCACCATGGTAGGATTTCGTTTTGGGGACCACATAAAATCCAGACCTGAAAGTTCTAGTTAACATTTCTCTAGACTTTGTTATAATATGTATGTACTAAACAACAAGGAGAACACAAAAATGAACACCTCAACTCTCACCGCCTTCTACGCTATCGCCGACATCGCTGCGACGAAATGGTATCTCGCCAAATGCTGCTACGTCCGGCGGACGTGGGCGCAGGCTGCAGATGAGCGCAAGCGTCGTGATGGCGCTATGACGTTTCGTGCGCCAAACTTCGACCATCCGCGCGGATACATCGCGTTCTTGTTCACGATCGCCAATGTCGAGGGCGGCATCAAGCGCGCAGAGCTTGCGAAGCTGTTCAACATTCGGTCTGTGTCGTTGATGACTGACACACTCGAGTACGCTGGACTCATCTCGCTCGATCGCGAATACACGCACAAGTTCACCATCACTCCGTTCGGCCGCGCGTATCTCGCACTTGCTGAGCTCGCCCGCCCAAATCTCAAAGCGCTGAAGGACGCCAAGCAGACGCTTAAGGCTGCCGCCACGCTGTAACCAAACTTCAAACTGACCAAACCTAACAGAAGAAAATGACAATGAAGAAGCCCACCGTTGAGCGCCATCAGTACTGCTTCAGTTTCATGCGAACCGACACTGGCGGCCAGAAGATCAAGACTTTCTGGGGAAATGGCGACCCTGAGACCGCT
>Ga0247610_10007325_pt1 | contig 11355 bp, 8 predicted proteins | sample 174DNAGHGhighgp2_FD_193483 | JGI IMG/M metagenome (GOLD analysis project Ga0247610, IMG submission 193483) | Sheep rumen microbial communities from Palmerston North, Manawatu-Wanganui, New Zealand - 1742 DNA GHGhigh gp2 | ecosystem: Host-associated > Mammals > Digestive system > Stomach > Rumen ...
AAGGTTTCCGTATGAGTTCGGGAATACTTCAGCCATCCCCTTAGACATGAGTGATTGAGGCACCATGACCTCCGTTATGTCGTAACCGCTGAAGGATTCAACATCTAGCCCATCTATGATGCCTCTAATCTCTACCTTCGCCATCCCTTACTACCACCTTCTAATTATCCACTCTCCGTGTTCGGCATAGCCGTACAGGTTGTTCGTCTCTAGGTTCGTACATCTGTCGAAAGCATGTTCGCCAATCCTCACCACCGAAAATGGTAACGAAGGCGACGGAAGATTCTCCAAGTCGGTTTCCTCATCCAGAATCGTGCCGTCAAGACAACATATCCTAATGAGAGCTGAGCATCCGTGAAAGGCATAAGCACCTATCATCGTGCATCTGCTTCCAAGAGATGTCTTGAAACATACTGCCAAGAGCCCCGTGTCTCCGCTAAAGGCTGATGTGCCTATTCCAACCACGGAATCTGGAATGGTTATGTTCTGCAGTCTAGGACATGCTGAAAACATGGAAGGGCTTATCACAAAGCAGCCTTCTTCTATCGTGACATTTGTTAGGTTGTCACATCCGTTGAATACATATCCGCCTATCCTCCGTATCGTACCAGGCACAGTAGCCGTAGTTATCCCCGCATTGTTGGAAAATGCAGCCCTTCCGAGTTCTGACAAAGCCCCATTCCCAAGGACAACATACTCGAGGTTCGCACATGTTGAGAAAGCCTCTTCGCCTATCTTTTCTATCCCAGTTCCAATAAGGTTGACGGTCTCTAGACCCATGCACCCGACATAGGCGAAAGGCTTGATTTCCGTGGCGGATACTTCCTCATAGGTTGTTACCGTCTTTTCTTTTCCATCTACTACAACCGTGCTTTCTCGAGTAATCCTCGTCTTTAGGTTTGTGCTGTCAAGAGTAGAGACGGGGCTGGCGCTTTCCCCAATATAGAGACTCGCTCCATTGGACAAAGGATTGCACGACGAGAACCCGAAATCCACCGAGTTCCAGTGTGCGAGCGTGTCTATTCTAACCTCTTCCAGTTTCTCGCAATCCTCGAAAGCTCCCCTATTCGTTCCTTCGTCGGTCCCGATGTCCGATAGTTTCTTGCCGAATTTCACGGATTCCAGATTCTGGCAGTTCAGGAATGCTCCCTGCCTGATTGAAGAGACGGAATCTGGCAGTTCCAATGTCGTTATCGCCGCTCCCTCGAAAGCCCTTGCTCCTATCGTCGCGAGAGAAGGAACTTTCCCATCTTCCTCCTCAAAGTCTAGCGACGCCAGATTTATGCAGTTTGAGAAAGCCCGCCCACCTATGGAGCGCAAGCTATTAGGCAACACAATCCCCTTTACACCCTCTACTCCCTCGAAGAGCTTGCTTCCTACGGCAACTACCGGCAGCCTGACGGGTATTGGATTCCCCGAAGAATCCAGTTTGGGATTGCCCTCGGAATCAAGTTCATACTCTGCCATTTCCACGTATGCCGGAATCTTCACGATGCCGCCAGGCGAATATACGGCATCCCAATCGACAACCTTTAGCAGTCTTACCTCATTCTTGTCCGTCACCTCATAGGTGTATACTCCACTGGACGTCACCCACTTCGCATAGAGCGTAGCATCCCCCATGACGGTTATCCTAGTGCTGCCGTCTACTGTCTTCGGATTGGAGTATTCGCCATCTGCATAATCGGCATACCATCCTCCAAAGTTGTAGAACTTCCTCTCCGGGGTGTAGTAGTCTTCAACGACTATCTCATATCCGAACGGTGCCTGCAGGACATAATCCTTGTCTCCGTCATAACACAGGTCTAGAGTTATGTTGCACGTCTGTGTCTTGGCATACACGTTGATATGCCCGCCTACTGCCTCTACTATGTCTTCTTCTCCTATCGGTCTGGTCAAAGCATAGTCGTAGTACCAGCCGAGAATCTTCCCCGCTCCATATTGACTGTCTATGGCTGCGGTTGCCGCCTGCAGCACTTCCCTATAAGGAGCGCCGAACTTGACAGTCCAGCCTTTCGAATATATAGCACCTACTTCGGTAGTCACTACTACTGGCTTGCCGCTATAGTCCCCAGGCAACTGTCTTTTTATGTCTTCGTCGTAACTGCCCTCTTCATCCGTCAGAGTGAACACTATTCGTCTGTCGCTTCCGCAGAACGGCTCTTCACCTATCTTTGTCTCTAGGAAGTCTACGGTATTGGGAAAATCCACTCCCCTTAGTTTCGGCAATCCGCCGAAGCATAGCCCTTCGAGCCTTTCCACTCCATGAGAAATATCTACCAACGTCACGTTGTAGCATCCGAAGAATGCTCCATACGATACTTTCTTCAAGTTTCCCGGAATGGTGATTGTTGTCAGTTTGTGGCAATCTGAGAAAGCGAACTTGCCTATTTCCAGATCCAGCACAGTGGAAGGTAGCTCGATAGACTTCAATTGCTTACAATATGAGAATGCCCCATCGCCTATCTCTTTTGTTTTGGATCCAAATACAATACTCCCGCTTGTGCCATTCGCCCCTAGAATCACCTTGGTTTCGGTATTGTCATAGAGCAGCCCATTCACTGACCGGAACTGCCCCGTGGTGCCGTTGTATGTGATTGTTTCCAATGGATTGTTGCCCGCGAAGGCATATGTCCCTATTGACTGTAATCCTGATTTTAGGACAAGGTTCTTTATCGTCTGATTGTAATAGAATGCTTTGTCATGAATCGTCTGGCAATAACTACAAACCGTAAGTCCAACGATGGGGACGCCTCTATCAAATGCAAATTCCCCGATTTCTTCGATATAAAGATATGCCTGTGCCGTAGGAACTTCTATGTCGCCAATGACAAACTCAGATTTCTCGAAAGACTCTGGAAGAACAAGTGATACGTTGTCGCCCCACTCTTCCGTTGCCATTACTCCCAGCAGTTTCCCATAATACCGTGTGACGCCAGGGGAATCGGCTCGTATCCTCACTATCTCCAGACTATACTTGACCCCTTCTTTCGTGGGGGTTACGATATCTCCTATGTCAAGCATAGCCATTTAGTCCCTGAAACACTCCCTTATGTCGTCTCCCTGCGCCATCACCCCTACCGCTATGTGGTTGGCGAGGAATGCCTGCAACTCTATCCCATACGGAGTCTGGTTGAGCCAGAACTCATAGGCATCCTTGCTCTGCGGCAACGTCTTAGAATACGACACCGAACCTATGCTTGCGCTCGTCACTATGCCCGTCCCCGGAAGGGTTGTCATCATACCTCCCGCCGCTCCGCCCGCTGCCAAGGCCGGCTGATCCATCGCCGCCTGGTTCTGCTTAGCCGTTATCATTATGTGCGCCGTAAGCAGCCCTCTCGCATACTCTCTATCCTCCCCGTCCAGATAGTCGCACTGCGTCCATATCGGTATGTAGAACCTAGCCCTCTTCGCGCTCGCCTCCACCAATGCCCTTGGCCATTTCGTATCGTCCGCAAACTCCGAGAACCATGCTTTGAACTTCTCCACGTCTACCGGATCGTCCCTGTACCTCGACACCTTCCTAGGAGGTCTAGTCTCGAACTGTCTCCAAGGCGGCCCCCAGAATGACTGGTCGAAATACACGTTTGACATCTGGTCTGGCGCGAAAATCGGCCCCGCCTCGTCTGGAAATGGATAGTCTGATTCCATGGTTAATCTCGCCTGCTGGTTGTTCGTCCTTCTCTTCCCAAAATGCCCAAGCAACAAACAAACGGAAGGGGCTTCCCTCATCGGGAAACCCCATTCCAACAGACTCGAAATCCGTACAACCGCTTCTTGTGCTTCGATGCGGTTAGTACGAATCCGACACGAACCCTACGCCGCGATGCCCACGGATACGGTCTCCCTCTCCGCATGTGGCCTGGCACGATCCCGACCCCGGAACGCGAGGGTCTGTTCCCTGCGAATACTCGTAGTCGTTCAACTGGCGGGAGTTGTCTCCCTTCGCCATGTCCTTGGTGTTGAGTTCGCTCTCCTGCATGACCCTCATGAACCCTCTCGCAACATGCCGCTGGAAAGCAGCGCTCTTCTTGAGAAGTTCCAAGTCTGCATCGGAAACCTCCGTCACCGCCCCTGTCGGGGTGATGAGCGTCGCGGGATTGACTACGTTCGCCCTTCCCTTGATTACGATTTCCTTGAGTTTCCTCGGCGTGCCCGTACCTCCCGCATAAATCGGATAGGTCATGTCGGCAGATGCCGTGGAATGAATGTAGTTCTTAGCCATTTTCTTCGTCTCCTTAGTTCGCGGTGGCTCGAAGTTTTCTGTCTGTTTGTGATTCCCATTATAGGCATCATCATACTTTGCTATATAGTCAATTTTCTTTTGCTTCTCTACTAGTCAAGATACCACTACTATGTGCCAATAGAATAATTTTATTGCGTCCAACATTGTCCGCAATGAGAATCCCCTTGGAATCTCGTACCTTGAATCTTCCTCTATTCGACCGAGAAGACACATATCCCCATTTCCCATTATATAATACCTCATCATATAATCGTATCCCTTTAATCTCTCTTTGGACTTGGTACAAAGAACGAAATCCTATTTTCTGTTCTAATATAGTTAGGTTTCTACGACCTCTATATGCCTTTGGAGAGTGAATAGTTTGTTTATGTAACATCCTATTATGGCGTCGTAAACACTTATGATAGAAAATATCTCGAGCCCGTTCTGCATACACATTCCCTGAAATACAAAAGGCATCGTTAATATGACTTTTAGTTATGTTCTGTTTTTCTCTAATATGCTTTGTCTCTACTCCATAAGTTGATTCAACAATAATGCCTTTTTCACAAACCTCCTTGTTAATTTGTTTAGGGAGTGCTGCACATAGAACATTCATCATTGATGAATCTCGCATTCGATATGGTTTGGGACTAGATAAAAATAATTTGACATTCCCATTATGGAATCCTTCATGACAAGTATGGCAAAGTGTGATTAAGTTATCTATCTTATTTGTACCCAAATCAACTCTTCTTATGATATGGTGAACTTCCATCCTTTTATCGTTGCTTCTTCCGTAACAGTTCTGGCATGAAAATTTGTCCCTTAAAAGAACATATTCGTTAATGTGATGAAACCCTTTCAATACACCTTCTGTGTATCCTTTCCCATATATGTTAGGATTAAGTATTTTAGCAGTATCAAATCGTGCAATCTCCATTCTAATTTTCTGAACTGGCATAATACTAACAATCAATTTAATGATTCTTAAATAACTATTTATCTTTGTTCTAATTGATGGAGAACTCCACTTTTCTCTTCTTTTCCTATTTAGAAACCTTCTTTTCCTATATCTACATTTTCTACTTCTTCTGGATTGTCTAAAGCATCTTCTCATACGAATATACTTTGAAACATCATCTCGAATTTCACATTGTGCAGCATATAACTCTTTTGTTTTTGTGGTAGCAGATAATCCAATATGTCTGCTACCAACATCTACTCCTAAAGTTATTGGTTGCACATAGTTCTGTGCTTTGTAAGTTAGTCTTATAGTAAAAGGAGACCTGCGCACTACTCTAGCTTTTCCAGTTTTTAGAAGAAACCTAACATGCCCACACCTTTGCGTCGGCATTAAAGGTTTACCATCTTTATTCTGTACAAAAACTAACATGATAAAATAATTCACTTCCTATAGGAAGGTTGGTTGCCCATCGGTAAGTTGCAATAGGTTTTTATATGGAACACCGACCCGTCCTCCAAGGTCTTTTAATCCCATATCGTAGTGCGGCAAACTTGGACACACATTCGCCGGTACCTATGTATTCTATAGCAACGTCTATCATAAGTATTCCTATGATTACCTAATCTAAAGGTTCATCTTAAGATGAACTCCATTAAGGAGAGGCTTTAGATACTGTGCGCAGTTAGTAAAAACAACCCGCCTGCAAGAGGTCGCTCCTTGGCAAATGCCAAGACTCTTGCAAGCGGTATGAAATCCTTCTCTCATAGGGGAGCGACCTCCTATTTTGAACTTTTTGCAACCCACGCGGGTCGCTACACTATGCCACAACGGACAAAGAAACCACAAAAAGGAAACTAGATTCCGTACTGCGAGTAAGCAAAAGTCCTTTTATCAATAAAACCCATGCTTCCTCTAAAAGCACTACACATCACAAAAAACTCAGCACTTCCATCATACCCGCTATCCTCTAGGAACGCTGCCGCAAGATAGTGATTCCAGAGTTCCGCATTAGGCCAGCAGTTCCTGATGTACCACTCTACTGTCTTCCCGTAACATAACTCCTTCTGCAGGAACTTCGTCCTACTAGGCGGAAGACCTAGCAAGAATGAATGTTTTGTAGGAATGAAATTTCCAAAGGACTGCTTCTGGACTTCCGCAACCCCTTTGTTGATGTCCGCAACTATCTCATAAGGACTCTTCTTCTCCCATCCCATCTCACCAAACGTGTTCTCCATCACCGGATAGTGCGGCCTGTTATCCCACCCGTTCACTATAGGACAATGCCGCTTCTCTGGATTAGGCCCCGTAGTCAGATACTTCTCTATCCCTTCTCCCTTCCCAATCGCTTGCGGAACGGTGCTTGCCACACCTAATGCACCGATCATCGTAAGAAACTTCTTCCTTGACAACTCCATCATCGTTTTCCTTTCTCTTTTGGTTGAGGACTGAGTATAGTATACCACACTAATCGGGAGGCTTCAACCCAATTTTCTGCCCGCAATCATGCTTCTTCTCTTCCTCCTTCTTAATTTGAACTGTAACGGCATCGGTATACAGTTCCGGGCATTTTTCCACTGTCTCGTCCGCCTTGTCGGCGTCCGCTACTTGGTGGATTTGTGGACATGGGGATTTCTCCCCCGCACCTGCAGCCCGTTTTACTAAGGCCGACTTACGAATGCGATTCCAGTACGTCTCCTTTGCAGTCTCCGTACCTTCCTGTGTCGCAACGGACGATGCCCCGCCCGCAGTCCTCTCGAACTCTTTAACTAAATTCTTCGCGGCATTGATGTCCCTGTCGTGCTTCGTGCCGCATTTCAGGCAAGTCCACTTCCTCACCCGCAACTTCTTCACCGCCTTGTTTACGTGTCCGCAGTTGCTGCATATCTGCGATGATGCAAAGTGCTGGTCTGCAAAAAACAAATTCCTTCCTGCTTTCTTCGCTACCTCTTTGAGAATCGTGATGAATGAAGCAGGTGCTAGTGCCCTTAATCTGATTCTCTGCTTCTTGGAGACACGATGCCCATCTACAACCCTCTTGGGGTCGTACATCTCTTCGTAGTTGTTGTGTTCAAAACACAGTACATCATATTCACGGCACATCTTCCATGCAAGAGCATAGTGTAATTCCTTTCGTATATTTGTTATCTTTCTATATAGTCTCGCCCGCTTCGCAACCAATCGTTTTCTATTCCCAGAACCATCTTTTGCTTTGTGCATTTTGTGGTTCACTTTGCTAAGTTCGTCAAAGTGTTCCAGAAGAACCTTTGGAATGTCCCATGTTCTCCCATCGTCGCTCACAAAGAAATGCTCTTGACTATAATCAAATCCACCTATTCTACCAGTTGGAGCAAGGTATCTATATGATGTATGGTCGGTTGTTATGATGCACCAGAAATCTCCGCATCTGTCTCTCTTGAATACCGCATTCTTGATTGTTCCAAGTATCTCTCTGTTGCCAAAGAATCGGTAAGTATGCACATCCTTCGGAACCCCGAAGTTGTTCCAGAGCCGACCTACCTGCACACCTCCATCTACAAGTCTCCATCCACAACCTTTTGCGAGTTTGAATGAACCTTCGCCATGTACTCTATGCTTGTCTGGTGGAGACTCTTTCGGCTTGACATTTGAATTCTTTTTCTTCTTTTTCAGATACTTGAAGAACCTATCAAATGCCTCATCCCTTCGTCTCACAGTCTGCTGCACCGCCCAAGCATTGAGTCCTTTGAGAATGTAATCCCAAGATGGGTCGTGCTTCTTCATCTGGAGGTACTTGTGTATCGTCTTTGAACGGAGTATTTTTTTGTACCTCTTATAGAACCTATTCCCCAAGTCAACAAGTCGATTGTAAAGCAGTAGATGCTTGGTGATTTTGTCACCAAGAAATCCTTCCTCTTTTGCTTTGGAATGCAACTTGAACTTGTAGGAAATCACGGAGATATTCTACCATTTGATAATGACGATTTCAACCCAAAAATCCAAAAATGCAAATTTGCAATTATAGCCACTTTCACAACAAAAAACCGCCACCGAAAACGGTGACGGTCTTTTGCGCATATATGCGATTTTTCAGCTTAAATACCGAAGAACCGCACGATACCGAGTGGCTGCTCAACGAACGTACCAGCCGTGGCGTCACTGTACAATTCGTACAAACCGCTTGCACGAGGCACCGACCCGACGAGACGAACCGCCGCAGGAACGATCTGCTCCGCAACTGGGGAGCCAGCGAGCTCGTCCAGCTTGAGGTACATAACGTTGTCGCCTGCGAGTGCATTGTCGAACTCGGGGATAACCACGAGGTCTGCCTTTGGCCAAGTGTCCGAGATGTACTTGCGGACGCTGATGCCGTAGGAGTTGACCTGGTTGAGGAACTGGTCGCAACCGAGGGCGATGCCGATCTTGAAGGCATGCTTGGACGGAATGAAGTTGCCAGCGCACTGCTTCTGGAGTTCGGCAACGGCCGTGTTGAGGTCGGTGACGATCTCGTAGAAGTTCTTCTTGGCCCACTCAGTCTCGCCAGCGGCGTTCTCAGGAACGGCGATGTAGGGATTGAGGTTGGGGTCGTTCAAGATACCGTAGGTCTTGTTGTACCCCAGGTTGTAGCCGAAGAAGGCAACCGCATTGGTGTTGAGCTTGAAGGCGAGGCCGAGTGCCGCGCGGTCGCTCTCGTAAGCGGAGGACTTCTGACCGATGGCCGCAAGACGAGCCTCTTCCAAAGCACCCGTGAGGATACCCTGTGCGAAGCGCACGATGGTGCGGTCTTCCTGGTTGTAGTTGTACCGAGCGAGCGGTGCCTGAGCGTGGTCGCCGTAAGGACGAACCGCACCCGTGAGCTCGCGCAGACGGAGGACGATGCTTTCCTGATACCACTCGCCGTAGGTGGAGCGGCCGAGGAATTCATCGGCGGTCGTTGCCTGCGTCACAACCGTGATGATTTTGTTCATCCAGTGCTGGAGGAACTGCACGGGGACTTGGGCCGTTGGGTTGGTTACGCCCTGGGTAGGCATCGCATCCATGACGTACTTGACGCCGCTGGACTTGTCGTTGAACGATACGCCCATCAGCGCAAGATTCTCCATCGTGCGCAGGTTCTCAGGGGCCTCGTCGAGGGCGAAGCCCTCTACCTTGACCTTGGGCATACGGAATTTGCATTCTGTGCAAGCCATTGTTTAATTCTCCTTCCTGTTGTAAGGTTTAGCCGTTGGCGGTGGAATCGTCAGGGCCGTAGGCCTTCATCCCGTTCACCTCCACAACGAGAAGGTCGGCATCCTCGGTAGCATCCTTCTGCTGCCAGATGACTGCCGCATTCATCTTTGCGAGAATGGTGGCGAGGTTCTTGTACTGGATCCACACGTGGCCGGCGGTCATGCAGGACACGACCGTGCCAGCGGGAAGCACGAGCGACGGAGCGAGCGCTGCGCCCTGGCCAACGCCAGTTCCGTAGAGCGCATACTCAGGCGCATTGACGATTACGCCCTGGCCTTCGACGAACGAGCCGATTTCGGCCGCTTCAGCGAGGGTCGTGGTGTGGACGACTGGGCCATAGGCCACGTCGTAGATTTGACCGGGAGTACCGCCGATGAGCGCTGCCGCCCCCGCCGAATACTTCTTGGTCTCGTATACGGGATTTCCCTGCGCATCAACGCCCGTCTGAACCTTCACAGTTCCTTCGAACGTCCGCCTCAGGATCTCTTTCTGAAGTCCCATAGTTCTTACTCCTTTGGGTTGTTTTTTCTGTAGGTTAACATTAGTTGCCGAGGAACTTTAGAAGGTCTTTGGAAGAAGCCTTCGTCTGTTCTGTCTTCGGTGCCTCGTCCTGTACGATGACGGGTGCGGAAGGAATCTTGTCCTCGAACACCTCTCCCTTCGGAGCGGCATCCATGGCCACCGCTGCGGCATATCCGCGCACGGCTGTGAGTACCTTCTCGTCGTCCGCCTCGTCCATTACGAAGGCGAGATTGTCGATGTGCTTGGCCGCAAAGCGGGCAACGTCGATTACTCTCATAGGAGCGGAATCGAACGTTTCCTTGATGTGAGGACGAAGCTTGCTTGCGAGAGCCTGCGCCTCGGTGTATTCCGCGATGAAGGCGGCATACTCATCCTGCGCGACCTTGGACTTGCCCGGAGGCTGGTTGTCATGATCGGCCTTGACGTCGGCCTCGATGCGCTTCTCCGCCTTATCCTCGGCGCCCTTGGCTTCAATAGCCTCTGCGATTGCTTCGCCCGGCTTTGGCTCTTCAACCTTCTCCGCGACGATTGCAACCTTCTCTGGCTCCTTGCCGTCCTTGGCCGCCTTGTCCTCTGTGCCCTTCTCCTTCGGCTCCTTCTTCTCCTCGGTTCCGCCCTGCAGGGCTGCAACCGGGGTAGGAACGGAAGGCTCGGTCACGCCAGTTCCGCAGTCCTTCGCCGCCTTGTCTCCGCAAGCCTTGTCTTCAGCTTCCTTCTTGCACGTGCAAGGGTCGCATCCGCACTTGTCGCAGACATGGGCTTCGGTCTTGGGGGCCTTGTCCTGTGCCTCCTGCCCATCGGCGGGGTTCTCTCCGTTAGCCGGAGACTTCACCTCGGTAGGAGCAGGTTCCTTCGCTTCTGGAGCGGGGGTGGGTGCAGGAGCGGAAGCGGCGGAACTCTCCGGTGCGGGGGATTCGGCTGGCTTCTCGTCTGGCTTCGGAAGTTCGGGAGGGGTAGGAGCATCGGCATCGTCCTTCGTGGCCTTGGGGGCCTTGTCGGTCGCATCCTTCTCTCCATCCTTCTTCTCGCACTTGCCGGCCTTGCAGCGCTCAAGGGCTTCCTTGCGCACTTCCGGAGGGAAGTCCGCGAAGTCAAGGCAGTCTTGAGCCAACTGCTCGTCACCACCCTTAATGGCGGAAGCAAGGGCCTTGGCTCTATCGAGCTCCTTGGTCTCTTCTTTCTTTGTGTCTTCCATTGTTGGGTATCCTTCGGGTAATGAGTCGAACGTCACGACCGCTTGGTCATACACACAGACGCTCGACCCACAACGCCCATGTTTTACGAGGGCAAGATGATTGCCCCGCAAATTTGTCTGCTTGAACATGTAGGGGACGCCCTCATATTCGCCGTCCTCCTGCTCATAGATGCAGGTGTAGCCGAGGGAGAGTTCCCTGATCTTGCCGTCCTTGAGAATGTCCTTCATTCGGTCGGTGTA
>Ga0247610_10007328_pt1 | contig 11352 bp, 5 predicted proteins | sample 174DNAGHGhighgp2_FD_193483 | JGI IMG/M metagenome (GOLD analysis project Ga0247610, IMG submission 193483) | Sheep rumen microbial communities from Palmerston North, Manawatu-Wanganui, New Zealand - 1742 DNA GHGhigh gp2 | ecosystem: Host-associated > Mammals > Digestive system > Stomach > Rumen ...
GCCTAGGTGTATATCAGTACTCCAAGTATTCTGAGACGGAAGTCAAGGGTGTCAGCGGTCCCGATGCCCCTGTAGCTCGCGACAAGGACGGTAACGTCATCTTTGATGAACACGGTCAGACCAAGCCCGTCATGTTCTGTGCAGGAACTGTAGACTACGAGTTCAAGGGTGGTGATGCCAAGTATGAGGATATCAACCACGACGGTCAAATCAACGAGCTCGATATTGTCTACCTCGGCTCGTCCCTACCAAAGTTCACTGGTGGTTTCGGTTTCAAGCTGAACTTTGGCCGTCTGAGTTGGAACAATCAGTTCAACTTCCGTTATGGCAACAAGATTATCAACAAAGCCCGCATGGATGTTGAAAATATGTATTCGAACAGCAACCAGAGTCGTGCCGTCAACTGGCGTTGGCGTGTAGAGGGCGACGTCACTGAGATACCGCGTGCCCTTCGTCAGACTGGTTACAACTACTTAGGCTCTGACCGCTTTGTGGAGGATGGATCGTTCATCCGTCTGAACTACTCGCAGATTAGTTACTCTGTTGATCCGAAACACCTCAAGAAATGGGGTCTTAGTCAACTGAACTTCTATGTGTCAGCTAACAACTTGTTTGTTATAACTAAGTACTCTGGTGCTGATCCCGAGGTAGGCTATGGTTCAATGGGTATTGTAACTGATGGTGCCAAGACACCACGTTCGAAGTCATTCACTGGTGGTATAACGATTCAGTTCTAATGGACAATTGATAATTGAAAATTGAAAATTATGAAAACAGTATATATATATAATAAGGTAAAAGAATCCTTAAGGACTGTTCTCTTTCTGTCTGTCGGCTCTATATTGTTTGTCAGTTGTGGCGATTTCCTCGATATTCAGCCTATGAACTCGACAGTGCTAGAGAACTACTGGAAGGAGAAGGCTGACGTGACAGGTACCGTGAACGGCTGTTATGAAGCCTTAGCCAGCGAAGACGTACTGACCCGTTTTGGCGTTTGGGGCGAATTACGCTCTGAAAATATCGTAGCAGGTACCAATGTTCCTAATAATATCAACGAGTTATTAAAGGAAAACTTGTTGCAAACCAATGATTTGTGCAATTGGTCCAGTATTTATAAAGTCATCAACCGCTGTAACATTGTCTGTCACTATGCACCAGAGGTAGAGGCTTTGGACCCGAACTACACGTATAGTGAGCTGAAGGCCACCATCGCAGAGATGAAGACCATTCGTGCCCTCTGCTACTTCTACCTCATCCGTGCGTTCCGCGATGTACCATACGTCACAGAGCCCAGTATCGACGATAATCAGGTTTACGTTGTTCCTGCTACGAAATTTGATGACGTTCTCGACTTACTCATTGCAGATCTGGAAAGTGTCAAGGACGATGCTCAGAAGCGCTTCAGTGTAGAGAAAGTGGAAGGCAAGAGTATCTACGTGCCAAGAGAAAACAACAGCCGCATTACCCGTTGGGCTGTCTATGCCCTGCTGGCTGACCTCTATCTATGGAAAGGTGATTGGGACAATGTTGTTAAGTATTGTGACCTGATCATGGCTTATAAGGCTCAACAGTACCAGGAATTGCTGACCATGGATCAAATTACCGACATGGATTTGTACGATGGTGTCCCGTTGATATTGGAGGCTCTCAAAGGTCAGCAGGATGTAGGTAATGCATACACCTCTATCTTCGGAGAAGGCAATTCATTCGAAAGTATTTTTGAACTCTACTACAACGGTTCAACCGGACAGGAGAATGCTTGGGTTAGCAAATATTATGGCAATAACAACAACAACATTGGCTATCTAGGTGCTTCTGAATGTCTCATTGATGGTTTTGATACAGAAAAAAACCAGATATGGATGTCGAAGAAAGACTGCCGCGCCTACGAAGCCATCAAAAGTGAAGGCAATAGCTATTCTATTGCAAAATATCCCCGAGAAAGAACTAGTTTCAGCCTTTTGAAAACGACTAACGTCACTGTAAACGGTGGTCGTCGTTCTACCGCCAATGCCAATTGGATTTTCTATCGTATGAGCGATGTCATGCTCATGAAGGCCGAAGCACTTATCCAGCGCAGTGAGGCAGACTGGCCAGAAGCCTTCAAACTCATCAACAATGTCTATAAGCGTGCCAACAACATTGAGCCAGAGACGACGACGGGTAGTTTGACATACGAGACTTATTCGACTTCAAAAGAGAAAATGGAAGAGCTGTTGTTTGCAGAGCGTCACCGCGAGTTCCTCTTTGAGGGCAAACGCTGGTTTGACTTGGTTCGCATGTCTCGTCGCGATGGTAATACAGATCGTTTGGTGTCTTCCGCCATTCGTAAGCAGAAGTATGACATCAATGTCATCAAGATTAAGTTGACTGACCCTAACTACATATATTTCCCATACGCCAAGAGCGAGTTGAAGGTGAATCCGCTGTTGAAACAGAACCCAGCCTTTGATAAGGGAGAAGAGGGTAATTTGAATTAAAATTGAGAATTGAGAATTGAAAATTGAAAATTGAAAATTATGATTACCAAGACAATAAAACAGTTCTTTTGGGCAGCTTTGCTCAGTTGCAGCATTGCTGTAGGCATGACGTCGTGTGTCGATAACGATGACGATGTGCCTATGAACCGATATACTGCTGGAAAATTGACTGCAGCTCAGTTCCTTGAGGAGAACGAGAGTCGTGTGGGAGATTTTATTAGCATTCTCAAGAAGTCAAACTATTTCGCCATGCTGTCCACGTATGGAACTTATACCGTGTTTGCCCCCAATAACGAGGCTCTCAGCACGTATATGTCCAGTAATGGCTACAAAAGCGTTGATGACATCCCCCAAGCAGTCTGTGACACGCTGGTTCGTACCCATATCATCAAAACCAAGGCCTATTTTACGACCGACATCTCAGAAGGTTCTTTGGGTATGAATATGGCAGATACCTATATTGAGCTCTCCATCAACTCCGATGCAGAGAATAATAATGCTGTAGTCCATTATGCCAACAAGGTAGCACGTATGGTAGAGTATGATGACTCTGTGACCAATGGTGTGGTACATATTGTGAACCATATCATTCCTCGTACCAGTGACAAATTACCGGATGTCATTGCTGCCGACTCAACAGTGACCATTTTCTCGCAGGCTTTGTTCATGACAGGACTGGCCGACTCACTGATGGCCTACGAAGACAAGAACTATCCTGAATGGGGTGCTGACAAAGCATCACAGGACTCTGCCTATCAATGGACTATAGGGGTTAAATGTAAGGCTGAAGGCTCTGACCCCTGTCAGTGGGTACAGAAGCGCTACTTCAAGTTTACAGCGTTTATCGAGCCAGACTCCATCTTTAAAGCTGAGGGTATTTATAATATTGATGATCTGATAGCAAAGGCCAAGGCCGTCTATGATGCCGTTTATCCAGAAGATGCCGGTCAGTACGACAATGACTTCAGGAACCGTAAGAATCCGCTGAACCGCTTTATTGCTTATCACCTCCTTGACCGTGTCATGCCATACGACGAGGTCATCATGCGAAAAGACTGTTTTAAGCACTGGGATGTCGATAAGTGCGACCCTGAGGAATTCTATGAGACGATGTGTCCTGGTACGCTCATGCGTTTCAGCAGTTGGAGCGATGAACTCTATATCAATCGCAAGGGTCATAAGGCCAATGTAGAGGTTGAAGGTGTTCGTGTGTTCCGCCCTGCAGAATCAGGTTCAACGCTACAGCAGGCCCCTAATGGCATGTACCATTATATTACTAAAGTCCTGTGGTTTGACACGACCGTACGCGACATTGTGATGAACTGTCGTATCCGCTTCGATTCGACCGTACTGAGTCCGGATTTCTATAACAGTGACCGCCCAAAATATGGTGAAGATAAACTGAGGGGCTATCGTCTCGAGTATATCAAGAACTGGAAGGTGATGGGTGAGAAAGCCGTCATTGCCCTGCATGGTGAAGGTCCCTGGTGGCAGCACTATAAGAGCAACGGTGTCACCATCAGTGGTATCTTCGATGTGACTATGAAACTGCCACCAGTGCCTAAAGCTGGTACCTATGAGATCCGAACAGGATTCACTGCCAATCCTGAGCGTGGTGTGGTTCAGTTCTATTTGAGTACGGATGGCATCACATTTGTACCTTGCGGTATTCCTGCTGATCTGCGTAGAGGCGGTTGGGATCCTATTGTTGGTTTTGTGCAAGATGTGTCTGGCGATACAGAAGAGGCTAGAAATGCCAATAAAGCTGTTGATAAGGCTATGCATAATCGTGGTTACATGAAAGCTATGGACTGTTACTGGCAGGGGCCAGGTGCGTCGGAAAATGTACTCCGTGGTAAGGAGAACAACCTGCGCTATGTCTTAACGACCCAGCAATTCGATCCAAGTCAGACTTATTATTTGCGTTGCCGACAGGTATTGAAAGACTCGGAATGCTATTGGAGCTTCGACTATCTTGAGTTCTGTCCGAAGAGCGTCTATGGCAGCGAGACAGGTGAAGACACGCACTAAGCGAAAATTGAGAATTGAAAATTGAAAATTGAAAATTATGAAAACAAAAAGCATAAAACAATTCCTCTTAGCAGGTATGGTAAGCTGCGGCATGGCCGCAGGCCTTACCGCCTGTTCAGACTGGAACGACCATTATGAGAGCGCTGTAGATGGCGGTGCTGCCAACGGAACACTCTGGGAGCAGATGAAGGCTAATCCCCAACTGAGCGACTTCTGTGACGTTCTGGAACAGACCAAGGTGTATCGTATGCATAAAAAGACACCTGTGAGTTATAAGGACATCCTTAGTGGTGGTCAGGCATTTACGGTCATGGCTCCTGTGAACGGTACATTCAACAAGGATTCGCTGCTACAGTTAGTTCAAACGGTTGTTGGAGACTCGGCTGTTGAAAAGGGCTTTGTCAAGAACCATATTACACGTTCTCTTGCCTCATTAACCCCCAACGCTTCCAAATTATTAATGCTTAATCAGAAACATCTGTGGATGGAAAATGGTCAAATTGATGGCGTAAATGTGACCGTTCCCAACACAAAGACCAGCAACGGTATCTTCCATCTTCTTGCACATGGACTGTCATATAAGCATAACCTATACGAGATGTTCTGCGACAATCCCAGTCTGTCGGGAATCGGTGATAACCTACGAAGCTTCAACGAGGATGTGTTTGATCCTGATGCATCGGTATCAAATGGCGTTATTGATGGTGTACCCATCTATGTTGACTCTGTGGTCTATGAACGCAACCGTCTGATGGATGCCATCGGCTACCTGAATGCCGAGGACTCTACCTATCTCGTGGTTGCCCCTACTACCGAAGGCTGGAATGAGGCCTATAATGAGGTTTCCAAGTATTTCCTGTTTGACGAGACTGTTGAAAAGCGTGACTCTATGCAGCAATACTACACCATGCATGCCCTCATGGAAGATGCCGTATTCAATATGACTGATCAAAAGAGCATCTATGACTCTCTGATATCGGTGCCATACATCCATACGACCAAGACTTTTGAAAAGGGCAAAAAGGTGTATCATGTATTCTACAAGCCTTTTGAGCCTAGTGGTATCATGTATGGTGCAATGCCATTAGAGTGTAGTAACGGTATTTTATACGCCACACCAAAATGGCCGTTCAATGCGCTAGATACATACTTCAAGGATATTTATGCTGAAGGTGAAAACCAGAATCTTATTCTCGATTGGAAAAATGGTTCTTACAATACACGTCGTGTGACGGCAGACAGTATTTCAAATAATGCTTATTTACAAATTATCCCCAGCACAAGTACGTCAAACTGGGAGATGACTTTCCGCATCAATAACACACTGTCTGGCGACTATGACGTATGTGCCATCATCTTGCCTCAATCGGTGAATGATAAAGCGAACACAAACCCCTGCAAGTTTAAGGCGACAATTAGTTACACTGACGAACAAAACAAAACACAGACGTTCAATTGTGGTAATAAACAATTTCAAAGTAATCCTGAGCGTGTAGATACTGTTGTGTTGGCAGAAGCATTCCATTTCCCGGTTTGTAATTATGACCAGAACAAGCTAGCGGTAAGCATTAAGCTGACATGCTCTATTCTGCCTCGTGAGACTTCACGTTACTCGCGCGAGATGTTACTTGACTGTATTTATCTCAGACCCCGAATCTCTAAATCAGAAGAACAATGAAAAAATATATCTTTTCCATTATGATGCTGCTTGTCTCACTGACAATGACAGCACAGGATCATTTCAAGACTGTGAAGGGACAGGTCGTTGATGCCGCCACCCAGAAACCTCTGGCGGGTGTCATAGTGGCCGCCTATGGTAACGACAAATACTCGGCCATGACCGACGAGCAAGGTCGCTACACACTTAACGTTCCCGACTATGTAAGTTCGGTGCAGATGCGCATCGATGGCTATAATTTTGCACAAAGTGCCATTGCTGATGGTGTGGCTAACGCCAAACTTTACAACGAAGTGTTTACAGAGGTCTATAAGCGTCAGACTAATGCACTTCTCTCTTCTGAAGCTAATCGCTTTGCTAATACGTCAGAGGTTAGCATCGATCCACTCATCGCTCAACAATTAGGCGCTGACGTACATTCGGTTTCACGAGGCGGCAATGTTGGTTTAGGTAATGCGTTGCTGATGGTGGGTATCAACTCTATTAACAGCAATGCTCAACCACTGATTGTTATCGATGACGTCATCATGGATATGGAATACAACCGTACGACCCTGCATGAGGGCTACTTCAACAACATGTTAGCCAATATCAATGTGAACGACATCGAGAACGTGCAGGTGCTGAAGAACGGTACGGCACTCTATGGTGCCAAGGGTGCCAACGGTGTTCTGATTATCAAGACGAAGCGTAATAAGAGCATGGCTACCAAGATTGATGTAACCATCAGTGGCCGATTTGACCTGATGCCCCGTCTGCCAAAGATGATGGGTTCTGAGGACTACCGCCTTTATACCACAGAACTATTGGCAAACAAGACGCAGGATATGGGAAGCATGAAGTTCCTAAACAATGACCCCACCTATTTCTACTATAACCAGTATCACAACAATACTGACTGGAAGGATGAGGTTTACAAGAATGCCTTCTCACAGAACTATGGCATCAATGTACAGGGTGGTGACGACATTGCCTCTTACAACCTTTCCGTAGGTTACTCATTGGCCAACAGCACGCTGAAAAAGAACGATTTTAAGCGTTTCAACATGCGTCTGAATACCGACATTAGTATAGCCAAAGGCTTTGACGTTCGTTTCGATGCTTCCTACAGTGATGTAGACCGTTCATTATTTGATGATGGTGCGCCTTCTGAAATTTTGTCTGGCGTCATTACCTCACCGAGCTTTTTAGCATTGGCAAAGTCACCTTTCCTGTCGCCTTATGCATTTGATAACGCTGGTAACATCAGTCATTATCTGGCTGAAGCAGACGATTACTTAGAGGGCAAGTTCCAAGGACGTGGCCGTTTAGCTAACCCCACAAGTATCTTGGCCAATGGTGAAGGTGACAACCGTAACTCATTGGGCAACCGCTTCATCCAGTTTGCTGTCACTCCGAAATACGAGTTCAACAAACATCTGACACTGAGTGAACACTTCGCCTTGACATTGGTGAACACCAACGAGAACTACTATCTCCCCATTCAAGGTGTGCCAACATTCGTAGTCGATGGTCTTGACGAAACCACCGTACTTCATAACCTGGTTCAGAGTCAGGCCGGAAGTCTGACAGCCCTGCAGAGCGACACGCGTCTGGCATGGAAAAATCAGTTCGGTGCCCATCAGGTGGGTGTCATGGGCGGTTTCCGCTATCTGAACTCTGCTTACAAGCTGACATCACAGCGCGGTTATAACACGCCTAACGACAAGGCGCCTAAAATGAGTTCTTCTCTGAGCTTTAAAGATACAGACGGTGCCAATGACAAGACCACGGATTTAGTCTGGTATGCTTTAGCTGACTATAACTACGCTCAGCGCTACTACCTCAATGCCGGTCTTTCAGCACATGCCTCATCACGCTTCGGTAAGGATGCTGAAGGAATGAAATTGGGTGGTGTCGTCTGGGGTATCTTCCCCAGCGTAGAAGCTGCTTGGGTTGCTACTAATGAGAGTTGGTTCCCAAAGACAGACATGGTTAACTATCTGCGCCTGAATATTGGTTACGATGTGACGGGTAACGACGATATCGACTATACAGCCTCACGTTCGTACTTCGTTTCACGCCGTATGCTGAACAGCAACGCTACCGGTATTGTCATCGGTAACATTGGTAATACGGAATTGAAGTGGGAGACTACCAAACGTCTGACTGCCGGTATTGAGGGTAACTTCTTCAACAATCGACTGAACCTGCGCTTCAACTACTTTAAGAGTTGGACGAGCAACCTTCTTTCTCTGCGTCAGTTGGCATGGACCAGCGGTTTGGATGCCAGTTGGAGTAACGAAGGTAAGTTGGAAAACAATGGCTTTGACGTACATGCCACTGCCAAGGTTTTGGCACTGAAGGACTTCCGTTGGGAGGTGGGCGCTTCAATTGGCCACTATAAAAATAAGGTTACTGCCCTGCCCGACAACGACCGTGCATTCTTAACCGACCTCTATGGCGCTACCATCCAAACTAAAGTTGGTCAGCCTGTTGGCCTGTTCTATGGCTATAAGACTAATGGTGTCTATAGTACTACTGCCGATGCCGTGGCTGATGGCAAGTACATTGTCAAGGATAATGGCGACAAGGTGTACTTTAAGGGTGGTGACATGAACTTTGTGGACATCACACCAGACAAGATCATTGACGAGAACGACCGTACCGTCATTGGCGATCCTAATCCTGACATCTATGGCAATATTCATACCACGTTCGGCTGGAAGAACCTGACTCTATCGGCAGTGTTCAATTACTCATTGGGTAACGATATATTCAATTATCAGCGTTCACTCTTAGAGGGTGGTACCTACTTCCTGAACCAGACGACAGCGATGAATGGCCGCTGGACGACAGAAGGACAGAAGACGAATATTCCTCGCGTAGAATATAAGGATCCGATGGGTAACTCACGTTTCAGTGATCGTTGGATAGAGGATGGCTCTTATCTGCGTCTGGCATCTGTCACGCTGAGCTATTATCTGCCCATCCAGAGCACTTATCTGCAGGGAATTACCATCTGGGGTAATGCTTCCAACCTCTTCACGATTACGAAGTATCTCGGCAGCAATCCTGATTGCGCTATTGCCGGTGGCATCCTGACACAGGGTATTGATCGTGGTATCCTGTCGGCTGGTCGCAACTTCTCAGTGGGCGTGAATATCAACTTGTAATTGAAAATTGAAAATTGAAAATTGAAAATTATGATTACCAAATTTAAATATATCATCTTTGGAATCTGCGCCATCTGCGGTACGATGTCCTGCTCTAAGATGCTTGAGACAGAGTCCGATTTGGTGGAGTTTGAAGAAGAGCATACCTTGGACCACGCTACAGACTCTGTATTCAGCGTGATGGGTATCATCAACAAGATGCAGATTATTGCCGACCGTGTTGTGCTGTTGGGCGAGGTACGTGGTGATCTGGTGCAAACTACCGATGCCGCCAATACCGATTTAAAAGCTCTCTCAGCTTTTGACTTTAATGAGAAAAACCGGTATAACCAGATTAGTGATTATTATGCCGTCATTAACAACTGTAACTATTTCATAGCACATATTGATACGGCTATGGAGCGCCGTGGTAAAAACCTGTTTATGGACGAGTATGCTGTGGTGAAGTCTTATCGTGCATGGACCTACCTACAGTTGGCACAAGCCTATGGCGAGGTTCCCCTGATTCTTAAACCGCTGATGACCGAAAAGGCTGCTCGTGAAGCCATGAATCAGCCGCGTGCAAACATTCAGGAAATCTGTAATACGTTCATTGATGACCTGACGCCATACGTAGGTGTTAATCTACCAGAGTTTGGTTCAGTCAATGGCATGAATTCACAGGATTTCTTTATTCCGATGCGTGCACTCTTGGGTGACCTCTGCCTGTGGGCCGGTCGCTATAAGGAGGCAGCCCGCTGGTATCACGACTATCTGACGGACAAATATGAGCCCATTGCAATGAGCAACCAAAGCATCACCTGGGCCAGCTCCACACAGTTTGTCGGCGTTAGAAATGGCTATTCTCCAACGAGTAACCGAGAGGTGTTGTGCTATATCCCCATGGAGTCGCGTGTCTTTGATGGAACTATCAGTCAGTTGCCCAACCTGTTCAATTCAACCTCAGAGAATAACTATTTCTTTGAGTTGACCCCATCGGCAGGAATGGCTAGGATTTCGGCTGATCAGATTTACTGTTTCGAGGAAACTTTGTCAGGTGGAATAGCCAAGGACACCATCTATGCGCCTCGCTCTGGTTTCACCAATCCTGAAATGGCAGGTGATTTACGCTATTACTCAAATTACACACTTCGTGCTTATGGCCAACAGAATGAGTATTCTGAGTATAACTCTTACAGACAGACTATCAGTAAGATTGTTTCTTCGAAAATTTCACTCTATCGCCGTTCAATGATCTATCTGCGCTATGCTGAGGCTCTCAACCGTGCAGGTTATCCACAGTCGGCCTTTACCATCCTGAAATATGGTATATACGATGAGGTTTTGAAGAACCGTGTAGACACTGTTGAGTTGAAGCAAGCTGGTGACTTGGTTTATTTCGATCCAGAAATCTTCGATTTTGAGGGTAATTATTCCGGTGTCCATTCGTTAGGTTCTGGTGACACGCACGCCAACGCCTACTATGAATTGCCACAGCCGACAGAAAAATTGGCAACACGCCAAGATACAGTGAACTATCAGATTCCTTTGTTGGAGGATATGATTATCAATGAGATGGCGTTGGAGGGTGCCTTCGAGGGTTATCGTTTCAACGATTTGATGCGTGTTGCCCTACGTCGTCGCGACAATGCCTACCTTGCTGATCCCATCAGCTTGCGTAATGGTACAGTCGATGCTGAACTACGTGAGAAGCTTATGAACAAAGAGAACTGGTATCTACCACTTCGCTAATTGTCATATTCCTCATAAAAAAAGTCCGAGACTCATTGAGCCTCGGATTTTTTATATTGGCTGTAAATCAGTATATTCTTTAGCGACATTCTGGATGCAAGGGCACGGCTTCTTATGATCCAGGTCGTGGTGACCGACGATCACGGCGCGGGGGTAACGCCTCTACTAACCTCTACATGATGCTGTTCCCAGCGCCGTCAGCGCTGCTGTCAGGATCGATATGATTACCTGTGCTATCGTTCTCCATGTCTCCTTCTTCATAACTCTTCTCACTTAT
>Ga0247610_10007329_pt1 | contig 11350 bp, 6 predicted proteins | sample 174DNAGHGhighgp2_FD_193483 | JGI IMG/M metagenome (GOLD analysis project Ga0247610, IMG submission 193483) | Sheep rumen microbial communities from Palmerston North, Manawatu-Wanganui, New Zealand - 1742 DNA GHGhigh gp2 | ecosystem: Host-associated > Mammals > Digestive system > Stomach > Rumen ...
CCCGGACACTGCACTGCTCGCCGAGGCATACGAGGAGACACCAGAGCAGATGCATGCGCGCCTAAAGCAACGTTACGACGGCTACCATTTCGCAGAGCTGTCGGAGGATATCTACAACCCTTACAGCCTCTTCAAGTGCTTCGCCAACAAGAAGGTCGCCAACTACTGGTTCGACACGGGTACGCCATCGTTCCTGTTGCGACAGATGGAACACTTCCGCACAGACATCACCGCCATGGAGCGCATCGAGGCCTCGGCCTCCGGCTTTGACGTGCCTACAGAGGCCATGCAGGATGCCCTGCCGCTGCTCTACCAGTCGGGATACCTCACAATAAAAGGCTACGACCGGGATGTGGAAAGCTACACCCTGTCAATACCAAACCAAGAGGTGCGCGTCGGATTCGCCGAAGGTCTGATACCTAGCTATACAGGCCTCAACACAGAGAGTGTCCGCCAGGGCTTCGCCATCAAGTTCTACCGCGCCCTCAAGGCCCGTGACCTGGACCTCGCCCTGCGCGAGATGCAGGCCTACATAGCCGGACTGCCATACATCGAGGGCTTCAAGAAGAAGATGGGCGACATCACCAAGGCCGAGGGCTTCTACGAGTGGACCTTCTACCTCATCTTCTCCATGCTCAACGTCTATGTGCGCACACAGGTCAAGACCATACGCGGACGCATCGACATAGTCGTCAAGATGCCCGATGCCATATACGTCATGGAGCTGAAGGTACGCTCGGCCCAAAGGGACGCTTCACACTTGAAGAACGGTACTGCCCGCGAGGCTCTCGAACAGATCAACTCACGCGGTTATGCCATTCCCTACCAGACGGACGCGCGTCCCGTGCATAAAGTGGGCATCTGCTTCTCCATGGACACCCTCACCATCGAGGACTGGGAGATAGAAGGTGAGGAGTGAGGAGTGAGGAGTGAGAAGTGAGGATGAATCATTACCCGTTGTGGGAATCGGAGAAAGCCCGAAAAGAAAGAAATGACCTACCCGTTTCATCATATCAGCACAAGATGGAAGCTTCCCGCCCTGGCCATCGTTGCAGCCGCCCTCGTGGCCATCCTGACATTCATCGCCACAAGTCAGAGCACATACAATCGTAACCTGACCACACTGCACGAGCTGCAGCGGCAGAATCAGGCCGACACCGTCTTCCGCTCCGACTCGCTGCAGCGCGCCCTCGTCAGCTACTTCGACAGCCACCGCTTCACGCCCCACGGCCTGATCAACCGCTCACGCCTCGCCAACGACCGCCTGCTCGCCCACTACCTCCTCGGACGCGCATACGCCGACATGGGCGACGCACCGATGGCAATACAGGCATACAATGAAGCCATCGGTTGTGCCGACACCACCGACACACGCTGTGACTATGCCATACTGCGCAGCGTGTATGGGCAGATGGCCGCAATATTTGACTTCCAAAATCTGCCGGACGAACAATTGGGCGCCCTAAAGCGTTGCGAGCAATGCGAACTGAGACTGGGAGACACTATACAGGCTATCGGATGTTACGCCCGTAGGATGAACGTACATTATCTTAAGAGCGACACAGACTCTGTCATGATAGTAGCAAAGGAGATGATCAGGAGGTTTGAAGCTGCCAGTGCCGCAAAAGAGGCAATGCAGTACTTCAGTACACCTATTTCTATTTATATGGACCGTGGAGACTTTGACAGTGCCGACAGCATGCTCCGTCAGGTCAGGATGAATAACAATATCTTCTACGACCCAGACACTCCGAGACCTGGACGAGAACTGTACTACTACATTTTGGGTCGCAACCATGAAGTACAGAATCATACCGACTCTGCTGAATACTGCTATCGCAAGGCCATGGAGTACGGATTCTATGAAGCAGCATACCGAGGTCTGCTTTCTGTCTATCACACCCGGGAGGTCAGTGATTCCATATATAAATACAGCCGTCTGTATTGTGATGCCAATGATTACTACCATGACGGGAAACGTACGGAAGAAGTGGAACGCGCGTCTAAGCTCTACAACTACACGGTTCAACAACGCATGGCTCACGACAATGCAGTCAATGCTGACCGATTACGGCTTTGTATAGCACTGCTGCTACTTCTGACTGTCGCAATCTACGGCCATATGAGACGCTTGCAAATACGCCGTATGGCATACATCACCAATCTGAGGTCTCAGCTTTCTGATGTACGACTCTGGCGTGAGCAGGCTGAACGAAAGCTGGAACGCATGACCCTAGAGAACGGTGTCCAACCTGAGCCTAAGACACAGCAGCTATCTGCCACACAAAAGGAACTGACTGGATATCGCGAGATGGAAGAATCTTTGGTCAGACAACTCAAAGAGTCAAAAATCTCCGATTTCATCGAGTCTATGGCTGAAGACAGCCGCGTAAAGCGCCTCAAACAGCTTGCCGTCCCCAAGAAGGGAAACAATGAAACTTCTGATGCCGACTGGAACACCCTTATTGAGACATGCCAGCCACGACTAAACGTAATCATTGAGCGTGTCAGGAAAGATCAAGCATTGACGTCCAGGGATTTATACGCCTGTCTGCTCATACTGATGGATTTCAGCAACACAGATATCATGAATCTGTTCGGATTGGCTACTCGTCAGGCCGTAAATGAGATAAAGAAGAAGATAAATCGCCACCTCTTCGATGACACATCTGCAAGGACGCTGAGGACAAATTTACTGCGATTTGTTGCAAAAAATGCCGATTCCACCGAGGATTAGTCTGTCAACACCTTCTTCTGCCGACCTCACTTTACAGAATTATTTGTAAAGCCTTTACAAAAATTTTGTAAAGCGTCCATGGCATATTGCCGAAAAAAAACGACATTTGCAGCCTCAAAAGGCAATGATATTTTTATTAATCCACAAATTAATCCACAAAATCAATGAACGTAAAAACAATTCTGCTGGCTGCTGCATTCTCACTTCCTGTTGCCACATTCTCAATGGCGCACGACGAGCCGCCAATCCAGTTTAATCACGGACGCGTCAATCCTAATGACCCTTTTCCACCTGTTCCTAAATCTCCCATCCAGATTCCGCTCGTCTATAAGGACGGCAACACCCTGACCTTCGCCACGCCCTGCACGGGCTGCACGCTGCAGCTGCTGGATGCCGACGGCGAAGCTGTTTATGAGACCACAGTCGCCTCCGGCACAACCACAGTCATCCTCCCTGCCCTCAGCGGCACCTACGAGCTACGCCTCATCTACGGCGACATTTACTTCTACGGCGACATAACATTATAATAATGTACGCACACATGTAAAACAATCTATTCAAGCCCTATCATCCCATAGATGGGAGTGGGAAATTAAAGAACAACAATTAAGTACACTTAATAATCAGTTATTATGGATATTTGGAAGAAACTTTTTCTATGCTTAATGGTGGGCACAACACCTATGGCTACGGCATCCATGCTGCAGTCTTGCAAGGATGAAGAAGAACACGAGATGACGCGGAAGGAATCTTCTCATCTTAGCGCAGAAGGGTGTTTCGAAGTGGAAATAAATGTCGTTGATGACACTGTCGAAGGACTAATCGTGGGAGTTCCTTATGAACTCAACGATTCTACAATCCCTATAGGCATCTTCCCAAGGATGACACTGATTGAGTTCCCCAAAAAGGATGTTGACATAGAACTCTCACGGGGGGATACAATAAGCATACAGCTAATCGATTTCGAGTTCTGTCAAGATTGTGTTTATCCAGCCATATACTCCACCCCTATACTAGCACATAAGGTGGTAACATGTAATTAGTAACTACATAAGCCTTTGAAATTATGAGATTAAGGAATTGCATCATACTATCAAGCCTTGTGCTCTGCACACATGTGTTAGCTCAAAGTGGCTATTGGTATCAAGGACAATTCGTGAAGTTGTCCAGTATGCCCACCTCCAGACACTATGTTCAGTCTTATGCGTCAAATGATGTGTCCGATTCCATCCTGAGAGAAATAGTAGTATCTGGCGACAGCCGCTGTGTCTCTGAAGTGCGTCCTAATGCGTATCTTGTTGAGAGTAAGGATGTAGAAGCGCTCTCTGGCCTCTATGTCTCGAAACTGTACCAATCAGGTGATGCAGACGAGATAATTGTACTTCCGAGGATATGCCTCCGTATCCAATCAGAAACAGGCATCGACGAATTACTTAAGAAGTACGAGGTCCCGTCTGTCAAGGTCACAAACGCAAGCGGCATTTATAGGGTGGACTGCGACGTTCCAGCTTCTGATGATGTTTTGAATATAATTGACAAAATCAGTAGGGACAAGATGGTTGTCTGGTGCGAGCCGGACATGATGTCAAAATGGAAGCCCAATAATCCCCATTACCCACAACAGTACTACCTAAAGAATACCGGCCTTAACGGTGGCACAGTTGGTATCGACATAAATGCAGAGACAGCATGGTCGATAGTGACGGGTAGCCCAGACATTACAGTTGCAATAGTTGACGATGGAGTGGAACACAGCCATGAGGATATGTCGCTATGTGTGCTGAATGGATATACTGTTGGAGACGCGACGGGTGACGGCTCACCAGTTAACTACACAGAACAAAAGAAAGCTCATGGCACAGCTTGTGCTGGCATAATCGCGGCTGAGAACAATTCTATAGGAATCAGAGGTGTTGCTTCCGGCGTTAAGATTCTGCCAGTGAATATTTCTCCTTACAACAGCTATTATTTCGCCTCGAATTCAGAAATTGCAGATGCAATACTCTGGGCTTATCCGCATTCAGACATAATGAGTTGTTCCTGGGGTGGCGGCACGCCAAGTCAGGTAATGACAGACGCCATTAATGAGGCCAAAACTTATGGCCGTGGTGGAAAGGGTACTATTATAGTTTTCGCTTCGGGGAACGATGCTAGCAGCACTATTAGTTATCCGGCATCAATAAACAACGTCATTTCCGTTGGCGCGATAGACAAAAACGGAAACAGATGCAATTACAGCAACTATGGTTCCAACCTCACCATGGTTGCCTTCGGTGGCTACAGTGATATTGTGACCACTGACAGGATGGGAGTACGAGGCTACACCACGTCCGGTGACTGGAACTATACCACGTCCTTTGGCGGCACATCTGCCGCTTGTCCTCAGGTGGCAGGTGTAGCTGCACTGATGTTGTCTGTCAATCCGAACCTCACCGCCAACGAAATCACTAAAATCCTTACTTCGACGGCACGTAAGTTGCCAAACTACACTTACACCAACGGTAAGAATGTAGAGACTGGCTATGGGCTGGTTGACGCAGCTACTGCCGTGTCCATGGTGGCAAGCCACACGATCTCTGGTCCAACTGTGCCAGCTCTTGATTCTGAATACTACGTAACAAACCTGCACGGAAGCGGTTTCACAGTGGCATGGTCTTTCACAGCCACCACTGGGACACTCACGTTCTCCCAAAGCGGCAACACATGTACGCTGAGCAATGCCGCCAAGGACTATGTGAAGGGAACGTTGACGGCAAACGTATATTATGGCGGCAGCTGCATCAAGACATTGACCAAGACGATTGACTCTGCGGCGAACTTCCACGGTACTTACTCACAGGAAGGTGGACAGGTCATTTCTATCGTAGATGGCACGTCCTACTATGACCCTATCCCAACGACTTATTTCGGCGACAATGGCAGCGTGGAGTTTCACAAACAGCTGACAGCCACAATTTCATCGCCACTGTTCGCCACAAGCTTTCTCCACAGAACCAATGGGAATGCCTTCCCTACCACATGGCATCACAATGGTAGCACCGTGACTTACAATCCGCCTCGCAACGAACCAGCCTTCATGTTTATTCAGGGTGAGGGCATCAACACCTACGACGTGTATCGCTTCAACGTGTACCTGGCACCCGAACCAGTGCCTGGCGGCACAAAGATTGATCTCGCGTGCGGCGATGGCACGCTTACCATCAACCTTGTCAATGATGCGACGAAGTCGGAATCTAATGGCGACCACGGTTCTGGCGTGTCCGACACCAATGATGTGAGGCACAATGACGACATGGATGCTTACAAGAGTGGCCTTGTGTGGCATGTCGCCATTTCCAACATCCAGACAGGCTATGTTGCCTTCACGGGCACAGTCGTGGGTTCCTCCCCGACCATATCCACAGCCGACTGGCCATCGGGTATATACGCCGTGAGTGCCGATGTTGAGGGGGTCCGCCTCAGCGGGAAGGTCATGATACGATGACCCAGTCCGTCTCTTTCCTGTGCGCTACTGTCATTACCTCACCGTCACCAACAAACTCAACTCGCTCACGTAAGACAATCTATTCAAGCCCTATCCTCCCATAGATGGGAGTGGAAAATTAAACATCATCAAACCACCTCAAAATAGAATAAAAATCATGAAAAGGCTAACAATCTATCTCTGTCTCATTTGCTGCGTAAGCACGTTTCCTAAAATCATTAACATGAAGCATATTTTACATTATATTCTCATTTGCTTGGTGCTTGCAATTAAAAACCCTGTTTCGGCCCAGTGCTCATACATTCCTTTAGTTGAAGAAGGAAAGGAGTGGATTTGTGTTGATGGTACGACACAAGAGCGCTACTGGTTTGAGGGAGACACTACACTCTATGGCCGCTTGTGCAAGAAGATGTATTGCAAAATGTTGTATGACGGAATCCCCGCTCAGAGTCCAGATAACTATATAGGTGCTTTCTATGAGGATGGCCATCGCGTGTATTTCTTCTACCAGCCATTAAGGGAAGGTCTTACCGCCAGTAATGAGCAACTGGACGTGAGTGTTCCACGCCTATACATGGACTTCGACGCACAGCCTGGCGATGAGCTGGAGGTGTGGACGCCCAGCAATGTCGGAAGGCAGCATAGAAGTGCCATTTCTGTGACCAGCATCGACACCTTGACGAGGAGAGGGCGCACCATACGGTGTATATGCTTCACCAACAAGACGGAAAATGATACTGGCATGAATTTCTATGGCAGCAATATGAACTTCTGGATGGAGGGCATCGGGGCTCCTACGACTCCAATATGTCACGTCTATGGGAATTCAAGCCCTTATAGCGGAGCCACCACATACTTCATTGCCGATGTATGTCACATTGATAGGGACACACTCTACACTGGAGCCAACCTTCCTGCCCCTCTTATCGACGAAGAGACATATCACCATCGTCATTTCATAGAAGAAGGCAAGCGATGGCTGACAACAACGTACATCAACGATTCACCACTGACAATCGGCAGTGTCACGTACGATTATCGGACTTATACTTCCATTAATACCTATTACTTTGACGGTGATACAATAATCGACGGCAACGTCTGCCATATAATGATGCGCGAGAGTGTCCGAAAGGCCAACGATGTCACGACAGAATACGTCGGTGCTTTCCGCGAGGCCGACCGTCGCGTGTGGTGTTATGCTCCGAACTCTACGGAGCCTTGCTTGCTCTACGACTTTCAGGCTGTGTATGGTGACACCGTCCGTGTTGGACGGTTATCTCTGGACACAGACACCGCAATAGTGCTCAAGCCGAATAAGCCTCTGTCGAGTAATGGCGCATTTTTGAAGTCAGTATCTCTTGGAGGCTATAATTCCCGGCTTTCTTGGAATGATGGAGTAGGCTCGATGTCGGCACCTGTAAACAACGTGTCGTTCCATCGTGACGGAGCATCCGAGGAGCTGCGCTGTTGCTGGATTGATGCCGATACGGTGTGTAGTAATCTTAGTGGGTTTAACTATGTTCGCGAGCAGGTGTACGAGGGGCTTCACGTGATGAATAGAGTGCCAGATGACGACTATGTTCCCTTCGTCGAGCCGGGCAAGTCCTGGGTGACTGCACATTTCATGGATAATATCGGACAAGGTGATGATAACATTAAGACGCTAAGCACTTACCGTCTCGAAGGCGATACTACCATAGCCGACACACGATGCTTAAAGCTAATGCGTTCTATCCTTGATATTGCCAGTGATGTTGTCACCACCGAATACGTTGCTGCACTCTTCGAGGATAATCGCCGTGTCATGTTCTTTCCTTCCGGCATGGATAAGTCCTACCTTATGCACGACTTCTACTCGTCGGCGGGCGACACCATCCTGTCCTACGACTGTGAGGCAGCTGCATGGCGGACACCAAATTCGGAAAGAGCAGTCCGCCCTGTATGCTCCATCGTCATTGGACATAGTGATGAGATGTACGACGGCATTCGTCAGAAAACATGTCATTATTACTCCATAAAGCAGAACCATAGCGGCATTTGGTTGAAAGGTATCGGCGACACCCAAGGTCCCACACATGTGGCAGCATCCGACTCACGTAATGTCCTCCTCCACTGCTCTTTAGGTGACCGTGTATTGTATCATGATACGCGTTACGATACCATTCTTGACGGCATTAAGAATATTGAAGTCCATGACAGCCCACATGTCGTAAATCGTAAATGCATAAGATGTAAATTCTATGACCTCTCCGGTCGCCGCCTCGCAACCCCTCCCACACGGGGGCTGTATATCGAAGAAGGGAAGGTGAAAGTGAAGAGAGAAAAGTGAAAAGAGAAAAGTGAAAAGAGAAAAGAGAAAAGAAAAAAGAGAAAAATGAGGAGTGGAAAGTGAAAAATGAGAAATGGATGAACTTGAAAGACATGGAATGGAACTGGAATGCTCATAAAGAATGACGAAAATGATGTAACCCGCGTCCTCCTTAACAAAGATTAACGGCCAAATTGAAATATTTCGCACCTTACGGCTGTATATATAAGTAGGTAATAAGTAACCTGAATACTCTCCCCCTCCCGCCAGACAGGCGCAGTACAAGCTACGCCGCTGGCGGGGGATTATAGACAGACATTCATTTCCTCATGTGCAAACATTAAACAGAGTTACGCACGAAGAGACAATTCAGCAACTTCAAAAGAAATAAGCAGTTATGAAATTGAAACATCGCATCCTATTTAGCGGAATCCTGATTTTCATGCACTTTATTTGATTGTCGTATGCAACAATTTCTGTATTTTTGCACCAATAAACAATGTAAATAACATTATGAGACGTCTGATTATTCTTCCTCTATTGCTGTTTGTCGTGAAAACGGCCTACACATTACATGCTTCACCCGTTCAGGAACCGGACGGTGTGCGTGTTGTTGACACTACTTTCGTGTTCGAGGCAGAGCACTTCCCCATTTCCTTCCATGAAAGACGACACTATACCCATCACTCATTCTGGCCCGTCAATGACGATAGTTATGTATGGCTGAAAGACGGAGTCCGTGATGATGTATTCATCCCGTGGCTGTCTTTTGTGATGGAGCTACAGCCCTACTATGAACTATTGGATTTCAGCTTCGAGAGGAATGGCGAGCGCTTGTTCCTTGAAGATGCTATGGTTTACATCGTAGGACGTTCGTACGTCTTAGCTGATGACTATCCATCCGATCCGGATACGTTTGTCCATATGACAGGAATATATAAGTCCGATTTGTGGAACGGCTGGTGCAAGATTCCATTTCTGATATGTCCTTTCCGATACGAAGCCTCCACAAGCCGGCTTTATCTTTCCGAAAGTATTACTCTCAGAGTCCGTATCCGCCAGCATGACTTCAGTTACCGTCCCTTCATTGAGGACGGTAAGACATGGATATATGGCCGTGAGAAGGACCGTACAAAACATGGCTCCATCAACGGTACATACGACGAGCTAGAATACCTGTATTTCGGCGGCGACACCATCGTCGGCGGACAACGCTGCAGACTGTGGATGTGTGATACCCACAGTCTAGTGGATCCCTCAGCCCCCGTTGTCACAAAACTCTTAGCCCCTGTGTTTGAGGAATCCCAGAAGGTGTTCTTCTTCTATCCCGGACAGGTTGTGCCAAGTTTGCTTTACGATTTCAGTAATCCTGATCAGGAACGCCGCATCACGGTATTCCATATCACCTCTTCTCCGGGCATCCCGGAAGTCTGTACCAGGGATGCTGGAGAGAAAGTATATTCTTCGAAGATGTACATAACTCCCGGAGTCTTCTATTTACAGCGGAATTGGCTTGAAGGTGTGGGTGTTGAATGGTTTCGTTCCTATGCCGACGATTACAACGGCACTTATTGGCTTCTCTTATGCCAAGTTGGTAATCAGAAACTCTTCTGGCGAACATGGGAAAACCAATACATCACAGGCATCACAGACCTTCAGCAATCCAAGGGAGTTCTTGAATCATCTGGCATGTCAAAGAAACCGTCCAGTCGCCAGATATTTGACCTCTCCGGTCGCCGCCTCGCGGCCCCGCCGGCACGGGGGCTGTACATCGAGGATGGACGAGTGAGAGGCGGATTGAAAAGAGAAAAGTGAAAAGAGAAAAAGAAAAGAGGAAAGATTTCATCTCCAACGCCTACTCTCAAACTCAAATCTACAGATTTCAAAATATGCCCAGCATTTTTACAGCGTTTTCCATTGCCCTTTGAAATAATCATTGTACTTTTGCAACGCAATTCCACTAACGTTCAACAAAATCATGAGGAAACTTCTACTAACAATAATCTCTCTTTGCATCGGATGGCCTCACGCGAGCGCGCAGGATGCTTACCGCCCCTTCGTAGAGGAAGGCAAGGAGTGGATATGTGTTGATGGTACGACACAAGAGCGCTACTGGTTTGGGGATTCTCACACGGTAGGCCAAATTTTGCCCAAGTCGAGACGGATAGTTTTGCCTATCACATGATGACATTGGTCGGATATGGCAAAGTTTCAGCCAATCAGTATTATGCCTATGTTGATAATGACAACTACTATGTTTCCAATTCCTTTCCCTCTTCAATAATTGGAAAGACATATTGGATATTCAAGGACAGTTTTGGACACCGCAAAGACAGTATATTTCATCATGGAGGGTACAGATATATTATTTTTAACAATACAAGTTACACCCTGCCTGTTGAGTTCTTCAGGAAGCCGATTATACGGAGAGGCTATAGCAGTAATTACATTCGCGTAGAAGACCTTGATGGGGACGGCTATTATAACTGGGGCATTGGCGATCGACCTGACAATCGACTGCCCATTTGGGCAGAGTGGGAGGAAGATGGTGATGATAGCGACCCGTCAATAGGGAGGATGACCCAATATGGGATAATGGAAGCTGCTGATTCCATACCTGAACTATATATAGAGACTGATTCGGTCGCAACAAGCAGCTGGTTTCAAAGAGTACCCATTTTTTTTGAACCTGGAAAACAGCTTACGATAAAAGGAACCGTAGTTTGCCATCCTGATTCATATATTGAAATGTCAACAGGCAGTGAACTTATTATTGACCGTGGAACTCTAGTTGATCCATTGTTCATCCTTAGTTCAG
>Ga0247610_10007332_pt1 | contig 11346 bp, 4 predicted proteins | sample 174DNAGHGhighgp2_FD_193483 | JGI IMG/M metagenome (GOLD analysis project Ga0247610, IMG submission 193483) | Sheep rumen microbial communities from Palmerston North, Manawatu-Wanganui, New Zealand - 1742 DNA GHGhigh gp2 | ecosystem: Host-associated > Mammals > Digestive system > Stomach > Rumen ...
GGGGCTGGGGCTGGGGCTGCTGTGATACAGCAGCATACGCAACCAGGGATTCCACGTCAATGGCTTTGCTGGCGGGAACGGCGGTGAGACGGTCGGCGGTTGTGATGATGTAGCGCGCCTCGCTGTCTTCGAGGATTAGCTTCACGCGGTCGGCGGGATAGTCGGGGTCGCAGGGGATGTAGGCGGCACCGGCTTTCAGCACTCCGAAGAGGGCGAGGATGAGACGGCTGGTGCGTGGCAGCAGCAGGGCCACGCGGTCGGCGGTCTGCACTCCCCGCTGGCGCAGGCCGGCGGCGATGCGGTCTGTCAGTTCGTCCATCTCCTGGTAGGTATAGGAGGCATCGCAGGCCACGAGAGCCTCCTGCTGCGGCTGTGTCTTTGCGAAATAGCTAACGCATTCGTGGAAGAAGCGGAAGGGAGCCTCGCCGGTGGCCGTGGTCCTGAGTTGTGCCAGTTGCTCATCCTGGCTCTTGCTTACGATGGAGAGCTTGCGTACACGGCCATCGGGCTGTGCCATCATACGCTCGGCCACTACGGCGATGCTCTCGGCGAGAGCCTGTCCCACGGCGGGCGAATAGAGGGCATCGTCGTACTGCACAACCACGCCTCGCGACTCTATCTTGATGTTAATCTTGAACTTCGGGACGTTCAGCTCCAGCAGCTCCTGAGCGACGGCCTTCCCTCCGACCTCATACTGCGACAGCACGCCTACCTGATAGGCGTAGGCTATGGCAGGCCGGAAGCCGTAGTCGGCGGCGATGCGTGCGAAGGGGTAGTCCTCGTGGCGCAGCGTCTCGTCGAAGGCCGTGCTGGTCTGCCTGAGGAACTCGCCCACGGTGACGTCGTCGATAGTGAGTCCCAAGGCCAGAGTGTTGACGAACATACCCACCGTGTCGGCAATCTTAAGGTTCGAGCGTCCGCTGCTCACGGTGCTGAGATAGACCTCACGGTTGTTGGTGTAGCGCGACACGACGTAGGCCGTGGCAGCGAGGTAGAGGTGCGCCGGGGTGACCTGTTGCAGGCGGCAGAACGCGCTAATGGCATCAGCGATATCGCTGTCCACGGGACATACGGCCTCGCCGATGAAGCCCTGCTGGTCGGTCTTGGGCAGGTCGGCAGGAATCTCGCTGGCTCCCTCGCAGGTTTGCAGCCGTTGTGCGAAGAACTGCTGTGATGCCGTGAAGGCATCGGAGTCCTTGGCCTTCTGCTGGTCGGCCACGAAGTCGAGGTATGTGTAAGACTCGCTCTCCACGGGCGAGCCGTCGAGGGCGCCGCACAGCTGGCGTATGAAGATGTCGGCCGATCCGCCGTCGAAGATGAGGTGGTGCACGTCCATCAGCAGAGCTACCTGCTTCTCTGTCGTCACGACCTCGAAGCGACAGAGCGGTGCTTTCTGCAGATTGAAGGGCTGCACAAACTCGTTCTTATAAGCCTCCAACTCGTCTGTCGTCATCCTGCTCACAGGCACCTCAACGGCCACATCACCTTCGATGATCTGCACCACCTCGTCGCCCTTGGCGGCAAAATGCACGCTGAGTTCGGGATGTGCCTCCACCACCCTCTTCACTGCATCTGCCAGACGGTCGGCATCCGTACCCGAGGGAAAGGTGAGCATATACGGTATGTTGTAGATGGTGGAAGCAGGATTCTTCAGGCACTCGAAATACACGCCTGTCTGGGCGTAGGACAGCGGTGCCGACTTCGGAGTGCCATCCTGTTCCGCCTGCTGGCGGGCATCGTGGCCATGCTGCTCGGCGCTGCCGGTTAGCATTGCTTTCAATATCTCATTCTCGATGCTCTGTATGGTGCCCTCTTTCACCAGTGTCCTGGAGTCGAGTGTCACGCCGAAACGTTTGTTCACCAGTACGGCAAGCCTGATGGCGGAGATGGATGTCAGCCCGACATAGCCGAGGACGGTGGTGATGCCGAAGTCGCTGTTGTTGACGATGGCGGCCGTCATCTCCTTGAGTTCCTGCTCGAGGATGTTGAGCGGAGCCTGCTCTGCCGTGGTCTGCGACACGGCATCCGACTTGACGGGCTTTGGGAGAGCTCGCTTGTTGACCTTCTGGTTCTGGTTGAGCGGTATGCGGTCTATCTGCATTGTCACGGCCGGCACCATGTATGGCGGTTTCTGTTCGAGTATGAAGCTGTTGAGAGCCTCGATGTCTATCGTCGTGTCACCCACGATATATGCCGCTATGAACTTGCCGCCCCCAGCTTCGTCGAAGGCCTGCACGGTGGCGTCCTTGATGCCGGGGAAGTCGCGTATGACGGCCTCCACCTCCTTCAGCTCGATGCGGAAGCCGCGTATCTTCACCTGTCCGTCGCGGCGTCCCACGAACTGGATATTGCCGTCGGGCAGATAGCGCACGATGTCACCCGTCCTGTAGATGCGGGCGTACTTGCAGCTGGGCGATTTGGCGTCGGGCATCTGACTGTCGGCTTCCGCGAAAGGATTGACGGCATAGACCTCGGCCGTCTTCTCGGGACGGTTGAGGTAGCCGCGGCTCACCTGCGGGCCGCTCACCCACAGCTCGCCGGCGGCGCCGACAGGCAGGCGATGTCCCTGCGGGTCAACGATGTAGAGGCGCATGTTGTCGAGCGGCATGCCAATGGGTATGTCCTTCCGCTTCTTATCTACAAGACAGCAAGTTGTGAGGATGGTGCACTCTGTCGGGCCATATACATTGTAGAACGCGTAGCCCGTAGGTGGTGTGATGCTTGCCAGCTTCTCGCCCCCCGTGGAGAGATATAGCAAGGAGTGGTTCTCGATGTTCGAGGCAAACTGGAAGCCCACCTGAGTTGTCATGAAGGCGTGGGTGATGTGGTTGTCTTCGAAGTAGTCGTTGAGCGACATCAGGTCGAGGCGCAGCTCTTCGGGAATGATGTGTACGGTGGCACCGCATGTCAGGGCGGGGTACATATCCATCATGCATGCGTCGAAGCCATAGCTGGCGTATGCCGCCACGTTATGCTCGGGCTTCAGACCGTAGAACCGATGGTACCAATGGCAGAATGCCACGATGTTGCCGTGCGTCAGCTGGCACCCCTTGGGGATACCTGTCGAGCCGCTGGTGTATAGGAGTATGAACAAGTCCGCTGTCGCCACTTTCGTGGAGAGCGGAGCCGTCACCTTGGGCAGTGAGTCAAAGTCATTGAGGTCGAAGACGGGGATATTGGCTTCTGCTATATAGTCCAGGCCCGCTGACCATTCGCTGGCGGAGTCGCCACTCCCCTCCTCCTCTGGAGACGGTTCGTGTGTCAGGCTGATGAGCAGCTTCGCGCTGGCATCCTTCATCATGAAGTTGAGACGCTCCTTGGGGTAGGTGGAGTCGAGGGGTTGGTAGGCACAGCCTGCCTTGAGCACGCCGAGCGAGGCGATGGCCATCCATTGGCAGCGTGGTATGAGCACCGACACGACATCTTCAGTTCCCAGTCCCAACGACGCCACATACTCGGCAATGCGGTCGCTCATCTCGTCAACCTCGGCGTAGGTGTAGCGTTTGTCCTTATAGACAACGGCGATGTTGTCGGGCGTAGCCTTGGCCTGACGGCCGAAGAGCGATACTATAGTCTGCGTGTCGTCGTAGGGCACGTCGTTCTGGTTGAAGCTGTCGAGCAAGGCCCGCTGCGCGGGAGTGGCGATATCCACCTCGCGGAGATACTCGTTGGCAAGGAAGCCCTGCACCACAGCCTCGTAACTCTCTAAATACTGGCTCACGAGGGCGTCGCTGTAGGCATTGGCGGCGTATTCCGCTTCTATGCAGTAGTGGTCGTCGCGCTGGTAGGCTTTTAGATAGATTGACGTGTCGCGGGTGTTGTTGTTCAGCCGCTGCGCCGACATCGGTTTGCCGCACAGCAGCAGGCTGTCGAACAGCGCCCCATGCCATGCGAAGAGCGTTGCCGACTGCAATCCCAGATCAGTGGCCACGTCGGTATAGGCATAAGCCTCATGCCTGCGCTGACCTGTCATCTGCTCCTGCCCTGCGTGCAGGAAGTCGAGCACTGTGGTCTCGTTGTCGAACTTGGCAAACACCGGCAGCGTCTTGACGAACATGCCCACGGAGCGTGCCAGCCGCTTGTCGCTGCGTCCGTTGTGGATGGTGTTGAACAGCACCTCCTGCTCATTGTTCATCTTTGCCAGCAGGAAGCTATAGGCAGCGGTGAAGAATGTGCTCTTGTAGATGCCATGGTCGCGGCAGTACGCCTCTACCAGTGCGGGGCTCACCTGCATGTCCCTCGTCAGTAAGCCCTCCGTAGGGACATCGTCCTCAAGGTCGGGCAGCAGAGGGCTGTAGCAGTCGCCGCAGTCGAATTTCTGCTCATACCACAGCTTGTCGGCAGCATAGGCATCGCCCTGACGCGCCTGCTCTTCGGCGATAGCCACTTCGCCCAGGGTCATGTCCTCAGGCAGCACGGCCTGCCCCTGATAGGCTCTATCGATGTCGGCCAGCAGGACACGGCGTGTCGTTCCGTCGCTGATGATGTGGTGTATGTCCTGCAACAGGTAATAATGGCTGTCATCGTACAACAGGCGTATGCGGAAGAGACGGTCGTTGCAAAGGTCGAAGGGGCGCACGAATGTCGCTTTCTCGCGCTCGATATCCTCCACCTGCTCAATGGTCAGCGCGAAGCGCTCACTGTCGTCGATGGTCTGCACAGGTTCGCCATCGTCGTTCAGCGAGAAACGCGTGAAGAGAGTGGGATGGGCATTCACGGCGGTCTCGATGGCGCGGCGCAGCCGCTCTCCGTCTGCCGACCCGTCTATTATATATATATAAGGTATATTATAGCATGGCTCACCAGAATGGTTGACGCAGTCGGCATAGATGCCATACTGAGTCCGGCTTAAGGGTGCTGTTGTAGTCATAATATATTGTCAGTTAGTTTACCATTTTGCGGAAAAGAGTCGTGGTGATATGTTCACAGAGAGCCATGCCCAGCTCAGTCTGTTGCTGCTGCTGGCTCTCTTGAGTCGCTGCATAGTCTCCGTGCCGGTCATGAATGAGTAGCTGGCCGAGAGGTTCACGAACTTCAGCGGTGCGTAGGACGCCTCCACCACTATTTCATGTCCGAGTGTGCGGTTGAGTTCCTCGAGCTTGATGCCCGTGGCGAAATAGTGGTATGCGGCCTTTATGGTCAGGTTCTTCAACGGGCTGTAGCTGCCGCCGGCGTATGCGTTCTGCAGACCCGGTGTGAAGCCGTTTACAAAGGTGCCAAGATAGAAGAAGTCCATTGCGCCGTAGAACTTATGGTGTGAGCCATAGACGGGGTTGAAGCCCTTGTTCACCTCATGGCGCGGCAGGCCCAGACCGCCCTTGTTCAGCACGGAGACATAGTCGTCGCCGCTAAGATAGTCATAGCCCACCTTCACGCTCCAGCGGTCGTCGGGCTTCCACTCTGCCTTGACGGCTGCCATCCAGGCATCGAGTTTTGCCATATTCTCGTCGTGGCCTCCCTGACGGTAGTACGACCCCTCTAAGGTGAAATGGCGCGGCGCGAACTTCAGGTAGGCGCCATAGACAATCTGCCACTCGGTGTGGGGGGCGTTATCCCCCACCCCATCCTCCATGCCGGCCTGCATGCCGATGTTCATCAGCAGCAATGATGCGCCAAGCGGTATGCGTGGCGCGTCGAAGTGATACCACAGAGTGTGCATAGTCTTGTAGGGACAGCTGCCGCTGGTATAGTACGAGCCCGGCGAGGAGGTGGCGCGTTTGTTCTGGTTGTAGGCGAGGATGGCGTGCGCTTGATGACGGCCGTACTTGCTGCCCACGGGGCCGTCGTAGCCCAGACGCAGGGCATCGTGGCTCCTGGCGGCCATCACCCAGTCGTCGATACCCATGATGCGCTCGTCGTCGTACCTCAGGCCCATACGCCCCAGCTGTGCGAACAGCCCGTTGCGGGCTTTCGCCTTGCCCCAGGCCTCATAGACGCTGAAGTTGGAAGCTCCCTCCTGGCCCCACGTGCCAGTATGCTGGGCAGAGACGTTTGCCTCCAGCCACTTGCGTCGGTATGCGAGGGTGAGACGCACGCGGTCGAGGATGAAGGCCGACTTGTCGTCTGCCGACGGCTCATCGTCATCGGGCCTCATACCGCCTCTGCGTATCTCGCCGCGCGTGAGCAGCTGCAGATCGACGGTGAAGAGCGAGTCCTGCGCCATGCCGCCCAGAGGCAGCAAGGCAAGCAGGAAGAGCAGACATCTCATACGATCTCGAAAAGATTGATAAATCCTGTGAGCTTGAAGACATCCTTTATGTCATCGTTCATGCCACGGATGATAACGCGGCTGCCACCGCTCTTGGCACCCTTGAGGATGCTAATGAGGATGCGCAGTCCGCTCGACGCGATATATTCCAGCTGCGTGCAGTCTATCTCCACATCCTTGCCATTGGCGGCGAAGAGGGGCTGGAGCTTCTTCTCCACATCCTCGGCAGCGGCAGTGTCCATTTCTCCTTTGAGAGTTACGAGGAACTTGTCCTCCTTTTCTTCGAGCTTAGCGTTCATGATTTTGTGTCTTTATTATAGTTGTTGTTCAATCCGTTTCGTGAGGGTGAGGATGTTACGCCCGTCGATGCGCTCATAGTTTATGAAATCCATAAGTTCGCGCATGAGCAGTATGCCCAGTCCGCCCACCGGCCGCTCCTCAGCCGAGAGTGATGTATCGGCAGCCATGGCCTCGGTGGGGTTGAAGGCGACGCCGCTGTCGCTGATGATGAAGCGCAGGCGGTCGCCGTCGTAGGTGACACGTATGGAGATATCGCCCTGCTGTCCCGTAGGGTAGGCATACTCCATGGCGTTGACGACAGCCTCCTCCAGCGCCAGTCGGAGTTTCGGTGCAAGGGGCTTGCCGATGCCGAGGCGTGCCATGACGTCCTTGATGAATGTGCTGAGGCGCGCCACCTCCTTCACGTCGTTGATGAGCGTGAGCTGTTCGTCGAGTGTCAACGTGTTCTGCGAGGGCGTGTAGCGGACGGCCAGCAGCGTCAGGTCGTCGCTCTGCTCGGTGTCTCCGCCAAACTGCGCCACCTCGGCTATGACGGCATCTACCATCTCCTTAGGACTCATGCCCATACAACGGGCCATCAGCTCTCTGAGGCGTTTGCGGCCGAAGAAGCCACGGCTGGCATCGCGCGCCTCGGTCAGTCCGTCGGTATAGAGGAAGAGCGTCGAACCACGCTGCATCGTTGCCTTCTGCATCTTATATTCATAGTCGCCGAACAGGCCGACGGGGATGTTGGCCTCCACATCGTCGATGCCAAAGGGCATCTCGTGGCCGGCATTGCAGTAGCGCAGATGGCCTGTCGGCAGGTCGAGCACACCGATGAAGAGCGTTATGAAGAAGTTCTGGGGATTGTGGAGGCAGATGGTCTCGTTGAGCCGTTCCATGATGCGAGCGGGGTTATCCTCTCGCATGGCGATATGGCGGAATACGGTCTGTGTGACGGCCATGATGAGTGCTGCCGGCACACCTTTGCCACTGACGTCGCCGATGCAGAAGAAGAACTTGCCGTTGCGCACGAAGAAGTTGTAGAGGTCGCCGCCGACAGCCTTGGCCGGCAACAGACGACCTTCCACCTCCACATCGGTGACGCCCTGCATCGACGGCTCTGCCATAGGCAGCAACGCCTGCTGGATGCCATTGGCGATGTTCAACTCGGCGTTCATGCGTTCCTGCTCGTGCTCCTTCTCGGCCAGCAGACGGTTTGTGTCCGCCATGGTCTGTTCGCCGCGAGCGAAGCGCCACACCACGTAGAGCAGGATGGCAAAGGCGATGAGCATCATGGCTAACAGCTGGCGGCGCAGGCCCAGGAGTGGGGCATACACCTCGTCATCGTAGCACACCACGGCCATCTGCCAATGTGGCTTGCCACGCATGTTGGCATAGAAGATTGTGCCGTCACGGCTGCCGGTGTCGAAATGTATCACCGTGCTACGACCGCTGTTGCTCTGATGGCGGGTCACGGTGCTGTCAGTAATGAGACTGTGTATATAATCCTGCATGTCAGCACTGACACGCTCCGTGCCGGGGTGGATAGCTGTCTGGCCGCTCTCTGTGAGCACGAGAATGAACGACGAGGGGTAGATATGCCGATTGTCGATGGTGTCGGAAAGCCACCGCACATCGACATCGGCGGCAGCCACTCCCACCTTCCGACCTTCACTGTCGGAGACACTATGCGCATAGGTTATGACGAGACTGTGTGCTCCCTCACCGTCATAGTAGGGATCTGACCATACTCCCTCGTCAGCCTGCATGGCGTGACGATAGAAGTCTTGCTTTGTGTAGTCGTGACCGTCGCCGCCAATCTGCATCGTCTCAACATCGTCAGTGGGAGTACGAGAGGCATAGACCTCGTAGAGACGCCCACGTTGAGGGTAATAGTATGGCTCGAAGGCCACGGCGGCGCCTTTTATTTTGGGGTTGAGACGTACGAATCGGTGCATCGTAGTGAAGGCCGAGTCGGGCTGGTCAAGGTGTGCCTCTACCTTCCACATGCAGTTGCGCAGCAAGTCCACGGCGTCGTTGAGGTTACTCTTGATGAGTATGGCCTTCAGCGTCAGCTCACCCTCGGCACGCTTCTCAAGCTCATCCTCCATATTCTGGCGGGTGAGCAGATACTGAACGCCGGAAATGCCCTCAAGCAGCAGTGCCGCAAGGATTATCACGAGCAACCCTCGCCACTTACGACGGAATATAGTCAGTGTCTTAAATTGCATGTCACGGTTTGCTTCGATCGTCTTATTGCCAAGACAGAGCGGCTAATACCCTCTCGCTATCCTCTGCCATGTATGATCTTCTACAGTTAGCCTCTGCTGGGTGTAGTATTCTATCATTGACTTCTGCGAGGTGTCATATAGCCTCTGCTCGCGGCAGGCCTATAAGTTTGCTGCAAAAATAGAGATTTTCCACATTACGTCCAAACATTTAGCAGAAAAATTATATGTATTCTATTAATCATTTAAGAACTCCATGCACACGACCTTGGGTCGCTTCGACACTTCTCTGCAGAGCAAAGCGACCATAGGTCGGGCGCGAAGCATTATCTTTGTTTGTCTCCATGGCATGAGGATGGCTCCGGGCCTGCTCATGTCGGTGCCGGGAGGACAACTTCAGCACCCTCGGAGCGTACCTGAAAAGCCCCTAGGCCAGCTACATGACTCGCCTAGGGGCTTCTGCCCTCTCCTCCAGGGCATGAGATGACAGTGCCTGGAGGTGTTGCTACATGAGTGGTATCAGATGAGCGCGATGTGCGCCTCGCGGCACTCGCGGCGCATCTCGTCGGGCCAGATGCTGGCCTGAGTCTCGCCGATATGTGCTTTCTGAAGTAGCACCATGCACAGACGGCTCTGGCCTATGCCACCGCCTATGCTCAGAGGCAATTCGCCGTTGAGCAGACGCTGGTGGAAGAAGAGCTTACGACGTTCCTCCTTGCCTTGCAGGGCAAGCTGCCGCTCCAATGCCGCGGCATCGACACGTATGCCCATGCTGCTAAGCTCTATGCTGCGACGCAGAACGGGGTACCAGACGAGCAGGTCGCCATTGAGCCCCTCGAAGCCGTCCTCGTTGGGTGTTGACCAGTCGTCATAGTCCGGGGCGCGCGTGTCATGCTCGTGGCCGTCGCCGAGCTTGCCACCTATGCCAATGATGAACACGGCACCATAGGCCTCACAGATGGCGTCTTCGCGCTGCTTGGCTGTCATGCCGGGGTACATACGCCGGAGCTCCTCAGAGTGTACGAAGTGCACCTCCTCGGGCAGGTAGGCTTTCAGCTGAGGGTACATCTCGCCCATGTAATATTCTGTGCGCTGAATGGCAGAGTATATGCGCTGTACGGTACGTTTGAGGAATGCCAGCGTGCGATCCTCTCGTGTGATGGTGCGCTCCCAGTCCCACTGATCCACGTAGATGCTGTGTATGTTGTCGAGCTCCTCATCGGCACGCACGGCGTTCATGTCCGTGATGATGCCGTAGCCGGGCTTGATCTTGTACTCTGCAAGGGTGTTACGTTTCCACTTTGCCAGCGAGTGTACGATTTCTGCCTCGGCATCGCCCAGGTCCTTGATGGGGAACGTGACGGGTCTCTCCACGCCGTTGAGGTCGTCATTGAGTCCCAGACCCTTGAGAACAAATAGTGGTGCCGTGACTCTGCGCAGGCGCAGCTCGCTCGAAAGGTTGCCAAGAAAGAAGTCCTTGATTTTCTTAATGGCCAATTCCGTCTGCTGCAAGTCGAGCAGCGGGGTATAGCCTTCGGGTTTCAAGAGTTTGCTCATGTTAGTGGTCTGTTTGTCATTTTGCGCTGCAAAGGTACGCCTTTTCTTTCAAATGGCAAACTAAAAGCGTGAAAAGTTCAACTTTTTGCTTTCTTATTGATTCTTCTCAAATACGTTTGCTCAACTTACAAGCCTCTACACCCCCATAGAGGTGACCCACCAACCAATACATTATCAGGGTCTGCCCCTGCCTGTGATAAGCCATCCCTTCGGGGTTGAAAGGACGGCTGGCCACACGCCGGTTCAGAAATGGCTGGAGCCGTCGAAGCAGTGCGTACAGATCTTCTCCTTTGGCAGACCGATGGACTTGATGAGGATCTCGAGCGAATTGAACCTCAGCGATGTGAGTCCGAGGCGTCGTCCTATCTCCGTCACCATGGCACGATAGCGTGCGGAGTCCGTGCGTGCGTACTCCTGTAGGATCTCGGTCGGCGTCGTAGCCTCAGCTCCCATGCCTCCTGTGGAGTTGTCGCGTTCGCCCTCGAGGTCTCTGATCACCTGACGAGTGATAAGTTCGAAGTCGCTCTTCGATGCCGAGAAGTTGATGAAAGGGCATCCGTAGATGAGCGGCGGACAGGCTATGCGCATGTGGACCTCTTTGGCACCGAGGTCGAAGAGCCCCTTGACGTTGTCGCGCAACTGTGTGCCTCGCACTATGCTGTCGTCGCAGAACAAGCATCTCTTGCCATCGAGGGCGGCCTTGTTGGGGATAAGTTTCATCTTAGCCACGAGGTCGCGCGTGAGCTGATTGCCGGGCATGAAGCTTCGCGGCCACGTAGGGGTGTATTTTGAGATGGCACGCCGGTAGGGCACTCCCATGCCCTCGGCATACCCTGTTGCCATGCCCAGGCCGGAGTCGGGGATTCCGCTCACGCTGTCAACCTCGGTGTCGTCCTGCTGCCCCATGAGCACGCCGCATGAGTGGCGCATCTCCTCGACGTTGCGACCCTCGTAGAACGAAGTCGGGAAGCCGTAATAGACCCATAGGAACGAGCATACCTGCATTTCGCGCCCCGGCCCCTGAAGCTGCTCCACGCCGTCGGCCGTGATGCGCACGACCTCGCCAGGACC